>ENA-ORCT01000136-ORCT01000136.1-marine-metagenome-genome-assembly--contig:-NODE-136-length-46077-cov-3.664391_pt1 | contig 46077 bp, 37 predicted proteins | sample MGYA00248632_ERZ508511 | MGnify/ENA primary metagenome ERZ508511 (study PRJEB26182, sample SAMN06268839) | marine metagenome | isolation source: Tt an P1-techrep anaerobic enrichment on pine from sediment...
ATCTGTTATCTCGGTAAAATCAATTACTCGCTGAGCCTGATCCGACAGGCGCCGTTTCTGCTGAGTCTTTTTGTCCTGGGGGTGGGGGCACTGATCTTCTCTCAGATCGATACCTTTTTTGCCATGCTGGGCGCATTCGGGGAAAAAGCGATCCAGTACATCCTGATTGCCCTGGCCGTTTTGTTTGTTGTGGCGACCGTGTACGGGTTTGTCTGGATGACCATGCGGTACAAGCTTCACAAGATGAAATATCAGTACGAGTACAAGCGGGAAATTATGGCACAGCTTGGCATGGTGGTCATTGATGATAAAACCGTGGTGAACAACGACGGCCAGGTCATTACCCTCAAACAGGCCAAGGGACTTTCGGCGGCGAAATTGAAAAACGATGCGGGAAGCCCGTACCTGATTACCCAGTCACAGAAAAAATAGCCCCACCCCTTTTTGTCAGGCAGCAAATTGCTTTCGGCTGCGTCCGCTGTTGCGGAGGCAGCCGAATTTGTTTTCAAGCAGGTTCTAAGGAAATAACCAGCGGGACCGCGTGACGACCGCGGTTTTTTTCCACGGTGTTTCCAAGCTTCCAGTCCAGGCACTTGGCATTGCCGTTCAGAAGCTTGTCGATATGTTGAACAAGCCCGTCGATATTAATGACCGGATGCCTGGCAAACACATGAGGCAGACCATGGGTGAGATTGCACCTGAGGCATTTGCCCGGCCGCTGTTTGAGTTCAAGTTCAAATTGGAGGGTATCGCCCTTGTGACCGTTGTAGACGAGGCTGATGTCGTAGGCGCCTTCGGTTTTATCACCCAGCAATGCATCAAAGAAATCATCGGCCCGCTCGGAGGGGAATAGCTCATCCAGTTTATCCTTCCGGAATAAATCGGAATAACGATCCGGTTCAGTCATAATCGGTCTCCTTAAAATAGTAAGATCGGCCCAATGGGTCGATCACATTTTTTCGTGCGGCGGAGGTATAACGGCGAAGATTACATCACACGGAAACCGACGTCAAATTGTATTTCCGAATTGTCAGTCCAGTCCCACCAGTCCTGACATTTGCCGCCTTCGCTCACGGGCTTGCCGTCGTTCTTTCCGAAGCATTGACAGATACTCCGCATCCTGTCGTTTTCTGCGGTTTTCCCAGGACCGTCTCTCCGGTGCAAATAATGCCGGAGCCTCTTGTGCCGGTCTGGCCTTTCGCCTTACTGATGATTTCATCGTCCGCTCCTCCTGCTGGAACGCTAATGTAATCAATTGCACTCTGTTGATCCGCGTTCATATTCACATGGTAATGAATCGGATATGGAATGTCAAAAACGGGGGACGGTGAGCGATTTTACCAGCAATGCGGTTACCGTGACGGAACGTAACTCTCTTTGTTGCATAAAAAAGCCATCCCGCTTTATGGTCGGGATGGCTATCGGGTTCGACATGTCTCTATGTTCGATCGATTGGGTGGAAGGTGTAGCTGCATCAAGGACGATTCCGCCGGGTATGGAAACAGGGAACTCGATTTTGATTCCGATATCGATCCTGATAAAACCATATCCCTGCAAGCGGGAACAGATGCCTATTTTTCGCCTCGGCGATGCGTGGTTGGTTGCGGAGTGTCCGCGTCAGTCATTGGTGACGATTTGCAGGAAACGTGAAGGCACTCTGTTATCCGTTTCGTGTCAGGCAAATTGACTGAAATCCACGCCGCGTTCGCGTCCGCGGGCTTCGAACCAGGCCGCTTCGTCTTTCGGTGGCGAGGTGCGATCCGCATTATCCTTTGAGACCAGACGGATGGCATCAGACGGGCAGGTGGTGGCGCACAGGCCGCAGCCGATGCATTTGTTTTGGATTACGCGGTATGCGTCGTCCTGTTCCTCGATCGCATTCACCTGGCAGCGCTCGTCGGCGCAAATGCCGCAGCCGACACAACTCTCGGTATCGATCTCGGCATAATAATGGCTGTTGACGCCCTCGGGCAGACCGAACTGGTTGATGGATCGCAGCACTCCGCAACAGCAGCCGCAACAGTTGCAGATGTAAAAATGCCCTTCTTCCACGTTGCCGGTCATATGCACCAGACCGGCTTCTTCGGAGCGGCGAAGAACCTCCAGAGCTTCTTCTTTGGATATGGGACGTCCCCAGTGATAATTTTCAAATATACCCGGAACCGGGGCGATACCCAGACAGACTTCCTGGGGGTTGTCGCATCCGTGCCCCAGCAGGCTCTGCTCTTTTTTACAGATGCACTGGGCTACACCGAACGATTGTCCGTTTTCAATGAGGCTCGACACACGATGATAGGGCAGGGGTTCCTGGCTGTTGGGAAGGGTCTTTTCGATGGGAACCACCTGCATCAACTGGGGGGTGGTTTTGAAAAATTGAGGGGCGAATGTGGCGTGGTATTTTTCCGAAAGTTCGGCAAATTCCCTGTCCATCCGGTCGAGCTGGAATTCATAGATTCCAAACACCCAGGGGAGCATTTTAAACACCCGGGTCGATCCGAAATCGATGCCAAAAATCTGCCCCCGCTTCCACATGGTGGTCAGTTTTTCATCAAGCCCCTCCAGGGGGCGGCCGGTCCGCTGGGCGATCTGATCCGGGGTTTCATAGGTGGTCAGACGAAGGTCACAGAACAATTCGGCTTCCTCGGGTGTGAAGACTTTTTTCAGCAGCTGAATTTCGATACCCTCCTCAGTGGACGGAAAGCCGTTGGGCAGAGTGTCCAGAACGTCGGCCAGTTTTCTATATACCACATCGCTCATGGAAATTACCTCCGGGGACAGGGTTGGGTTCATAAATACGGTGATGAAGTGCTTCACTATCTTGAATCAGGGCGGCAAAGTCAAGGGGATTGAATTTGTTGAACTAAATATCCAAAATGAAAGCCCCGCCCTCCATGTGGGGCGTCTTCACTTTCCAAATCAGGGGCCGGGAGATCCCGGCCCCTGTTGAGAGGGGGGGAAGTGGGGGGAGAATTACAAGGAGCTGCAGTTCATGGATTGAGGTTCAGGTTTCAGGATGTGTCTGTTCGAAAACCAGTTTGCGTAATGTAAATGACCTCTGCGGCCAACCCGCTTCTTTTCGTGATGAATTACGCGACTTCCTCAAAATCGGCGTCAATAATCTCATCGTTGTCGGAATGCGGTCTGCCTGCAGCCCCTTTGCGGGCGCCGGCTCCCGGGTGCGCTCCTTCGCCTGGTGTCTGCTGGTATGCAGAGGCTGCCATGCTGTGACCTGCCTGGGTCAGTTTTTCGGTCAATCGGCGGATTCGGTCCGTATCTTCGCTGGTCAGGGCGGCTTTCAAGTCCCCGATCGCTGCCTCGACCTGAGATCGTGCCTGGGGATCAAGCGTGGCGCCAATGTCATTCATGGCTTTTTCCGTCGAATAGATCAGCGCATCGGCCGCATTTCGGGCATCCACCAGTTCCCGTCGTTTCCGGTCCTCGGCAGCGTGGGTGTCGGCATCCTGGATCAAACGGTTGATTTCTTCCCTGGACAGCCCGCTCGAGGCGGTAATCCGAACCGATTGCTCTTTTCCGGTCGCTTTGTCTTTGGCAGAGACGTTTACAATACCGTTCGCGTCGATATCAAAGGTAACCTCGACCTGTGCCGTTCCCCGCGGAGCGGGCGGAATGCCGACCAGTTCAAATCGTCCCAGCGTTTTATTGTTCGAGGCCATCTCGCGCTCACCCTGAAGCACATGGATGGAAACCGATGGCTGGTTGTCCTCTGGTGTGGTGAAAATTTCGGTTTTTCGGGTCCGGATCGTGGCATTCTTTTCGATCAGTCGGGTCATGACGCCGCCCAGGGTTTCGATCCCCAGGGAAAGCGGCGTAACATCGAGCAGCAGAACGTCTTCCACATCCCCTTTGAGTACCCCTGCCTGAATGGCCGCACCCAGGGCCACCACCTCATCGGGGTTCACGCCCTTGCTCGGTGATTTGCCGAAAATCGACCGCACGCGGTCCTGAACAGCCGGCATTCGGGTCATGCCGCCGACCAGGATAACCTCCTTGATATCTCCCGCAACCAGGCCTGCATCGGTCATTGCCTCCCGGCAGGGCCCTTCCAGTTTGTCGAGAAGGTCGGCGATCAATGCCTCGAGTCTTGCCCGGGTGATCGTGACACTCAGGTGCTTGGGGCCGGATGCATCCGCGGTTATGAATGGCAGGTTGACCTCGGTCTCCATTGAGGTGGAGAGCTCCATTTTGGCCTTTTCAGCCGCCTCTTTCAATCGCTGGAGTGCCATTTTGTCATTGCGGATATCGATGCCCTGATCTTTTCGGAATTCATCCGCCAGGTAATCGATAATCCGCAGGTCAAAGTCCTCACCCCCAAGGTGCGTGTCACCATTGGTGGCCTTGACTTCAAAGACACCGTCTCCGATTTCCAGTACGGAGATGTCGAACGTGCCGCCGCCCAGGTCGAACACCGCCACCCTGCCGTCAGCCTTTTTGTCCAGACCGTAGGCCAGTGCGGCCGCCGTGGGTTCATTGATGATGCGGAGAACATTCAGTCCGGCAATTTTACCGGCATCCTTGGTGGCCTGCCGCTGACTGTCATCAAAATAGGCCGGTACGGTGATGACCGCATCGGTGACAGTTTCGCCCAAGTATTCCTCGGCGGACTGCTTGATGGAAACCAGAATATGGGATGAAATTTCAGCGGGGCTGTACGCCTTGTCCTTGATCCGGATCCGGGTGTCCCCATTGGATGCCTGCTCGATAGCGTAGGGCAGCACGCTGATGTCGTTCTGAATTTCCGGTGAACCGTATTTTCGTCCGATCAGGCGCTTGACACCGAAGACCGTGTTCTCCGGATTGGTAATGGCCTGACGTTTGGCTATCTGCCCGACCAGTCGCTCGCCGGCATTGCTGATCGCAAATATTGACGGGGTGGTGCGTCCGCCCTCGGTGTTGGTGATTACTTGAGGAGCGCCGCTTTCAATGATTGCAACACATGAATTGGTTGTTCCAAGATCAATTCCTATTACTTTGCTCATTGGTTATCCTCCGTGGGTAGGTATGCTCGATGGTTGTTTGTAAGAATGACGTTTGTCTGTGTGCGGGACCAATACAATCGAGCATAATTACGTTTCATTACTTTTTAATACTTATGAAAATGATAATATGATATTTGTGCTCGTCAAGGTTGCCAAGATCGTTTTTCGGTATTTTTTTAATGCACGGTGAGAGGCCGTCCTGAAATGTGGATTCCCCGATAGTCGGTTATTGTTTGCCGGCCAACCGGTGAGCCAGACGGGTGGTCTTCGGAAGGCGGTAGACGGGCGTGCAGGCGAGAACAATGTCCACCGCATCGTTCAGGCTGACCCGATGACCGATGGAGACGTACACCGGCCTGACGCCGGTGCGGGTTCGAAGGACTGTCCCGATAATTTCGTTGGTGTCGATGAGCGGGACGCGGCTTCCACGGGTGACGGCGGGGGTGCCGTGGCGACCGCACAGCCGGGATTTAGCGCAGCCGATGGCAGGGATATCCAGGATGAGCCCCAGGTGGCACGCGAGGCCGAAACGACGGGGATGGGCGATTCCCTGGCCATCGACGATCAATGCGTCCGGCAGTGTGCCCAGGCGCTGTATTGCAGCCAGGGCGACCGGCGCCTCACGAAAACTCAGCAGGCCGGGAATATACGGGAAGTTCACCGGGAATTCGGCAGTTGCCTGGCAAATCGTGTTCAGCCCGGGAAAATCCAGAACAACCGCCCCGGCCCGGACTACATGACCGTGTATGTGAACATCCACTCCCGCAACGGTTCGTATCCGGCGCCGGAGGCTCTTGCGGATTACCCCTGCGGCCAGTCGGGACTGAAGCGCTCTGGCTTCCCGGGGCGTTAGATTCCACTCATGCTGAATAGGAAGCGTTTTCATCAGATAGTAGTTGTAATGGGACAATTGTCCGTTATTGAATTGGCTGCGGAACCACACAGACGCGGATGTCTGTGCCCTTCATTGTGCGTCTGTGGCTAAAAAAAATCCTGCATAACAGCGAACAGCCGAACAGCTAAATTGGCCACGGACCCACACGGACGCACACAGACGGAAAAACAAGAAACAGCTGTCAGGCCAAAAGGCCGAAGCTAAAAGCTGAAGGCTCAAAGCATTAAAACTTGAGCTTTATATTATATCTGTAATCTTTTCATTCTGTCTGCGTCAGTCCTTGTGTGTCTGTGGCCCAAAAAAATAAGACACCCTGTACCCCACACCTAACGACTAAAAACTTAAAACCAATCCTTTCCCTTCAACACCCCGAACAACAAACAACGCACGAAGAACCAAGCATCAAGAACCAGAAACCAACCCACTTAAATCTATTTGCCCTTTTTATCCGGCGATGATACCTCATGCCGGGCACGTTCCGGTGAGGAGCCTGTTGAAAAAACAAACAGAGGATAATTTCATGGCGTTGATCGGCATGCGGGATGTGTGCTGGGGGGTCGATGATCCACCACTGCTTGAAAATATAACATTTCGGATCGAAAAAGGGGAACGGGTCTGCCTTATCGGTCGCAACGGCGTAGGAAAATCAACCCTGCTCAAACTCCTTAGCGGCACCATTGTTCCTGACAGCGGTGATATCTGGCGGCAACAGGGTGTGACTGTTGCCGCGCTGGAACAGGATGTGCCCCCGCAATTCGAGGGGCGTGTTTTCGATGTGGTTGCCGACGGTTTGGGTGAAATCGGTCGGGGGCTGGTCGAATACCACTACCTTTGCGATGAAACGGAGAAAAAAACGGCGTCTGATCGGTCCAACCGGCGGGATGAATTGCAGCAGCTGCTGGATGCCGGGGGCGGATGGGAACTGCTCCGAAAGATTGAAAATGTTCTTTCCCGAACGGGGCTCGATCCTGACAGGCGATTCGCCGATCTGTCGGCTGGAATGAAGCGGCGCACACTGTTTGCACGGGCACTGGCCCTGGAGCCGGACCTTCTATTGCTGGATGAACCCACAAACCATCTGGATATCGATTCCATTGTCTGGATGGAAGAGTACATCCTTCGTCATGTCAAAACGCTTCTTTTTATTACCCATGACCGCTCCTTTTTGAAACGGATTGCCACCCGGGTCGTTGAGTTGGATCGAGGGCGCTTGGATTCATATGCCTGCGATTATGATACCTATCTGAAACGCCGGCAGGCGGCCCTGGAAACGGAAGACAAACAAAACGGGCTTTTTGACAAGAAACTTTCCCAGGAAGAGGCCTGGATCCGGCAGGGCATTAAAGCACGTCGAACACGAAACGAAGGGCGGGTCCGGGCTCTGAAAAAAATGCGTGATGCCCGTCGGGCCCGGCGGCAAAAGATCGGAAATGCCCGGCTGGAGATCCAGGAAGCGGAGCGTACCGGAAAGCTCGTGATCGAAGCGACCGGTGTGAGTTTTACCCACGGCGAGTTTCCTGTCGTCCGGGATTTTTCCACAACCGTTATGCGCGGTGACAAGTTGGGGATTATCGGACCCAACGGGGTCGGCAAGACAACTCTGCTGAAGATTCTGCTCAAGGAAATTGTTCCGGATACGGGGCGAGTGCGTCACGGTACCCATCTGGAAGTCGCCTATTTCGACCAGCTTCGGGCACAGCTCGACGAGCAGAAGACGGTTCAGGAAAATATCGGCGAGGGAAATGATTTTATCATCTTCAACGGCCAGAAGCGTCACGTGATACGACATTTGCAGGATTTCCTCTTTTCTCCCGAACGATGCCGAACACCGGTATACGTGCTCTCCGGCGGTGAAAAGAACCGGCTTCTCCTGGCCAAACTGTTCACAAAACCCGCCAATGTCCTCGTTCTGGACGAGCCGACCAATGATCTGGATACGGAAACCCTGGAGCTCTTGGAAGAAGTTCTTTTCGATTATCCGGGGACCCTTCTGCTGGTCAGCCATGACCGGACCTTTCTGAATCATGTGGTCACCAGCACGATCGCCTTTGAGGGCAGCGGCCAGGTGATCGAATATGCCGGCGGATACGATGACTGGCTGGTTCAACGCCCCCGGAAGGACGGCGGCGAAGCGCTACCCGAGAAAAAATCGCCTAAAAAAAAGAGTGAAGCACCGATGCCTCCCGGAAAAAGGAAACTGGGGTATCGGGAAACGCGGGAACTCGAGGAACTGCCCAAAAAAATCGATGCGCTCGAGTCCGAGCAGAAAGCCTTGTACGAGGCCATGGCCGACCCCGTGTTTTACCAGAGTGAAAAAAACGAGATCGCCCGGGTGAAGGCCCGGCTTGAAACGGTGGAACAGGAGATCGAGGCGGCTTTCCTTCGCTGGGAGGAACTTGAAAATTAACGCCTAACATGCCCGCCTGCCCGCTCGGGCCCGGATTTGGATTCACCGGGATTTGACACCGCTCCGGGCGATGGCTTATACTACATTCATAGCTGTTTTAGAATGCTGTAGCACTCCTGTTTTTCCTCCGGCATTCAACCTCTGTTCATGGTGCAGGCAGGTGGTAATGGTTCCTGCACCGGCTAATCCCAAGCGACCCTGCTGGGCAACGACCAACGTCCACTACGATTCCCTTCCTTTTGCGAATTCTGTTTCGCGTTTTTTTTAGATGCCGATGTTTTCGGTTCATGCCGTTTGACGTTTTTGTCTGAACGGTTGCGGAACGTCGAGATTGACAGAGTGCGGCGGCCGTTTCTTGGTTTTGCAAGCGAGCTGCCTGTATCAACCGCAAATCAGACGGAAGGAGGCAACCATGGAAAGGAAGCTCATCAATTATGAGACCTTGTTGAAAATTACCGATGGGATTTCCGCCAGCAGGGACCCGGAAGAGGTGGTCCTGCTTACGGTGGACAGCATCAAATCCGCGATGAAAGTGAAAGGGTGTACCCTTTTTCTGGTCAATCGGAAAACCGATGAACTGGAGGTGGCCGCGTCCATTGGGTTGAGTCAGGAATACCTGGAAAAGGGTCCTGTCAGTGCCTTGAAGTCCATTGCCCAGTCACTCAGCGAGGGACCCGTGGCCATTTACGATGTCATGGACGATCCGCGGCTGCAGTATCCGGAAGAGGCAAAAAAAGAAGGCATTGCATCGATTCTGTCTGTTCCTATTTCGGTTCACAGCCGGGTTATCGGTGCACTGAGGGTTTACACCGGTGAGAAGTGGGAATTTACCATCGATGAGCTGAATTTTGTCCAGGCCGTGGCCCAGATTGCCGGCATGGCCATCGATCTGTCCCGTCTCAACAAAGGGCTCAAGAGCAGTATCGAAATCCTTAAAACACTTCGTGATCCCAAAACTCTGCGTTCAAAACGCCGGACACCCTACGAGGGGGTCCCCACGTATGCACCGTAAGCGGACCGCCGATATGGGCCGGGCATCAGGAAACCTTGGGCACCCGTAATGCCGCCGCATGATGGGTGCCCCCATAAAAAATGTAAAATTTCTATGGCTTGACGAACACACAGCGGTGTTAACCGGCTTCATGCGACGGCTTCAGCCTTTCTTTTTATCGGTTTTCAAAAAGGCTCTGAGCATGGCAAAAGGCTTGTTGTTTATCGTCAAAAATAGCTCGAGCCGTCCCAGCAGTGGGTGCAGAGCTTTTCTTTTGGCATGCCGATGGCGTCCACCAGATCATCGATTTTCTGGTATTTGAGAGTGGTCAGTTGAAGCCGTCGGCGGATTCCTTCGATCATTGCCAGGTTTCGATCACTGCCTGCGGTGGCATATTCCTCAAGGTGTTTGTCTTCCCCTGCCTCAAGTTCCTCGATCACCTTTCGACCGACCAGATCCAGGGTGGAGCGTGATGTTGAAAAATTCAGGAACTCGCACGGGTAGATGAGCACCGGACAGGCGGGTCGCATGTGGACTTCCCGGGCGCCGGCATCAAACAGAATCTGGGTGTTTTCCTTGAGCTGAGTTCCCCGGACAATGGAGTCCTCGCAGAACATAATTCGCTGGCCCTTGATGAGACGGCGGATGGCAATGAGTTTCATCCGGGCCACCAGATCCCGCATGTCCTGGTTTTGCGGCATGAAACTCCGCGGCCAGGTGGGAGTGTATTTGACAAAGGGTCGCACATAGGGAACTTTTTTCTCGTTGGCATAGCCGATGGCATGGCCGATGCCCGAGTCCGGGATGCCGGCCACGCAGTCGATTTCCTGATCGTCATTCCGTGCGAGGGCCGCGCCGCATCGATTCCGGGTATACTCCACGTTGATGCCCTCGTACTCGGACGCCGGATATCCGTAGTACACCCACAAAAATGAGCAGACCTGCATGTTATCGCCGGGTGCAATCCGCTGCTCGCAGCCCTCGGCGGTGAGAAACACCGTCTCCCCGGGGCCAAGGAAACGATCCACTTCGTATCCCAGGTTCGGAAAGGCGGAGGATTCGGAAGACGCCGCATAGGCGCCGTCCTTACGGCCGATGATAATCGGGGTTCGGCCCAGCCGGTCCCGGGCTGCATAAATTCCTTTGTCCGTCAGTACCAGCATGGAACAGGACCCCTGGATCTGTTCCTGGGCCCGGCGGATACCGGCCTCAAAGGATTCCTCCTCGCTGATCAGCGTGGCGACCATTTCGGTGGGATTGGTTTTTCCTCTGGCGGTTTCGGTAAAATGCAGCCGCTTGCTGAAGGCTTTTTTTTCCAGTGCCTCCAGGTTGCAAATACGGCCCACCGTGACGATGGCAAACGTTCCCAGATGCGAGCCCACAACTAATGGTTGTGCGTCATTATCGCTGATAACGCCAACCCCCTTGTTTCCGTGGAACTTGGGAAGGTCGGGTTCGAACTTGGATCGGAAATAATCCCCCTCGATACTGTGAATGGAGCGCTTGAATTCCTGAGAATTCCTCACCGCCATTCCGCCGCGCCGCGTTCCCAGATGGAAATGATAATCCGTTCCGTAAAACAGGTCTGTTACACAATCCGATGTTGAAACCACGCCAAACATTCCGCCCATGCCAATCACCTCGATTCAATGTTGGTTATTAATTTGAATAAAAAGTAGTTGGCATTTTTAGTATCTGTGAATCGACTTGTAAACAGGAATTCGGTTTTCGCTTCAGGCGAAATGATCTCGCAGCCTTTCCCAGATCTCACGACGTTCAGCCCTTTCAACAGAGAACCGAAGCTCGTCGAGTACCTCGTTGACATAGGCCTCCCGGCGCATGCCAACCAGTACCGTGGAGACGCCGGACGTGGACCTCACAGCACGAATGGCCATACGACTGATGGATTCAGCATCGGACCACTCCGGGGCCGCTTTTGAAACGGCGGCGCGAAGCCGTTTGATCTCACGTGCCGCTTGATCGGCATAGATCGATCCAACCGCCTGGTACGCGTTTTCAAGGCATGCCGAATGATCGGCAATCCAGGAGCTTAGATCGGGGCTGTCACCGGCGTGCGGTTTCAAAAAATCCATGACCCCCTGGATCCGCGGGTGGAAGTTCGTGTTTTTGACCATTCGCCAGCGCTCGTAGCTGACAAAGTTTTTCCAGTAATGTTTCAATGTGTCGCCGATGGCAAGCTGCTCTTTGATGCGTACCTGGATCCCTGAAGGGATATCCAACTGGGGAAGAATCCGGAGCCAGAGTCGGGTCTCGGACAAGCCGACTGCCCGGATGCTCTGAATGACCGTTTTATCGTCCATCCGCCGGGGTTCGTTGATGTCGGCAAGCCGCAGCATCTGGTTGCCGGTAAATGCATTGAGCGGCCGGTTGATCAGGACCCCGAGTTTCGTTTTTCGAGCAAATTCCAGAACGGTCTGTCCGCCGGGTTGATTCCGCGCCAGTGCCGCTCCTGTCTCCAATAGGTTGAACGGGAGCTGGATTAACCGAAAATGATGATCCGGGGAAATGGACTCGGCAATTTTCCATACCTCGGCAAGACAGGTGAACTCCGGATCGTCGGTTTTGGAGGGAAATGTGTTGGAACTGATTCCGTAAAACCGGATTCGGCCGTTTTTGACTTCGTTTTCAAGATGATGGAAGGCCTGGTGGATGCGACGGTAGTATTCCTTTCGGGCAGTCTCCGGTTTCACTCCCTGCTTATGTGCCAGGCCCAGATAATACTCGGGATTGTGAAGCAGGTAGCCATCCAGGGTTCTCAGCTTCAATCGTTCGAGACTTCGGGTGAGTTGGTCTGCAATAAACTCCGGATGGATGCAGTGTTCAAGACCCTGCATGGGTTCCACCAATTCCTGGAACGGTCGGCCTTCCCGTTTTCGCTGTTGGCTCAGTTCGAGATTCTGCCCCTGAAGGTAGCCGACCTTGGATACGACGATAACCTGCTGCCTCGATATCCGGCCGGAGGCGATCATGTCCTCCAGAACCTGGCCGATCAGGGTTTCCGATGCGCCGTCCGTGTAGTTTGAACTGGTATCGATCAGATTGATGCCGCCATCAAGTGCGTGTCTGAGCGCAGTTTCATGTTGCTTGATGCCTGCAGCCACACGGTATCCGCCAAAACCGGCCTGGCTGATTATCAGACCGGTTTCGCCAAGATTGGAAAAGGCAACCGGAGCGTGTTGCCGGGAAAAGGCCGTTGTCCCTTCGGGGGTTGCATGTCCTGAAATCACGGTATCTCCTTGGCGGTTCATTATTTTATTACCGCTTGTTTCGTTGACAGCATCCGGCAAGGTTATTCAATGAAAAATCGTCGGATTTCATTTTCGGCAGGTCCGCTTCCCGTGTTGCTGAATGTGCGCTCCGAGAATGTTATCCTACCGCTGCGATCGATCAGAATAACAGATGACGATCGGGTTCCGTAAAAGTCACTGGTGATGAACAGGGGAGAAAGCATTCGTTCCCATTCCAGTCCTACGCCGGTGTCGGGCAGGGAGTCATCCGGTGGCAGGTGCCGGTCTTCCAGTATGCGGAAAAGCGCCTCTTCCCGGATTTCCGGATTGGTTTCTATGATCTCCTGCAGCTTGCTTTTTCCGAGCTCGACCTTGGGCCATGGCGTGTCCAGCAGCCGGTTGCTGAGTCCATGAATGCCGGGTTCAACGGGCTGGATTTTTCCGCCGCGATTGGAATAATAATATAGGCCGGTCTCATCGCCGACAATCAGGTTGAAACCGTTATATTCATCCCCATTGGTTTGGATTCGCTCAAGGTAGCCGTGCGGGGATTCGCTTCCGGATACAAAGTCGCTGATCAGAAGGCCCCGCGAACGGGCTGATGGATTTTGCCGACCGGGCTCCCGGTAGTTGGTAAGGGCCGCCAGTCGGCCGCTTCGGCTTACGGCAAGCCAGGTGCCCCTGTTCTTCAGATCCCGCCCGGCCAGCACATCGGGGGCATCCGGCCAGAAGGCGAGGGGCTCAGTCGGGCGGTCGAAAAATTCATCGCGGTTTGCCGCCAGTATCAATCGATAGGTTGGATGGGAATCAACCGACAGGAGAATCAGGCACATGGGGACTCCGTTGACCTTTTTGCGCGTTATGTGGTATCGATCTTTTTCTTCCGATACGTTAACGAGCAGTCGATAAAAAATCAATACACGGAGGGTTAACTATGAAAGACGTAGTGATTGTAAGCGGTGCGCGAACGGCGGTCGGCAATTTCGGTGGCGGTTTCAAAACGGTGCCGGTTGCCCAGCTCGGGTCGATCGTGATGAAAGAAACGCTGAAGCGGGCCTGCGTCAAGCCGGTTCCAAGTGATTTGATGATATCGGCTGCTCCGGATGCGCTTAAAGACCAGGGAATGATCGAGCTGGAAACCAAGGCCAGTGACTGGGATGATGCCGCTGCGCCCATATCCATCGATGAGGTGATTATGGGTAATGTGCTGCAGGCCGCCCAGGGGCAGAATACGGCGCGGCAGGCCATGATTGCCGCCGGCATCTGCAAGGAAACGCCGGCGATGACTATCAACAAGATCTGCGGATCCGGTCTGAAAGCGATCGCCATCGGCGCCACATCGATTATGGCCGGACAGGCCGATGTCGTTCTGGCCGGTGGACAGGAAAACATGAGCCTGGCCCCCATGGCGCTGCCCAAGGCCCGCTGGGGCCACCGGATGGAGCTGACCGGAACCGGCGATATTTACGATCTGATGGTCTTTGACGGCCTTTTCGAGATATTTTACGGCTATCACATGGGAATCACGGCCGAAAATATCGCTGAAAAATACGGCATCGGCCGGCAGGAGCAGGATGAATTGGGCGTGCTCAGCCACACCCGGGCCATGAGTGCGATCAAGGACGGCACTTTTGCAAAGGAAATCGTTCCCGTGGTGATCAAGTCCCGCAAGGGCGATACCGTGGTTGACACCGATGAGCGCCCCATGGAAACCAACATGGAAAAAATGGCCAAATTGCGACCGGCTTTCAAAAAAGACGGCACCGTTACGGCCGGAAACGCCTCGGGAATCAACGACGGGGCTGCAGCGGTTCTCATGATGACCGCTGAAAAGGCCCGGGAGCTCAACCTCGAACCCATGGCCAAAATCAAAGCCTTTGCCTCAGGCGGCCTGGATCCGGCATACATGGGGCTGGGACCCGTACCGGCTGTCCGCAAGGTGCTCAGTGCCACCGGTATGACGATTGACGACATGGATATGATCGAGTTGAACGAGGCGTTTGCCTCTCAGGCCATCGGCTGCATGCGGGAGCTTGGGATAGCAACCGACAAACCCAACGAACTGGGCAGCGGAATCTCACTTGGTCATCCTATCGGCTGCACTGGCGCCCGCCAGATGGTGACCGGTATCCATCACATGGTCAGAAAAGGCTACAACACCGGTCTGATCTCCATGTGTATCGGCGGTGGAATGGGAATGGCTATGATCATTGAGCGGTAGGGTGGATTAAGCGAAGCGAATCCACCGTCAGGCGGACAGATAGTGGCAAAACGCCCCTCCCTTAAAAAATAAAGAAGCGCCGCAGGTAAAATCGCCTGCGGCGCCTTTTTTGTAGTTCCTCGCGTCCTGGTTAGACCGTTTTTAGTTTCAAAGTTTTGAAATTTCCGTTTTTTATGGCAAAAATCCCAATAGCCAAATCGCAAATATCAAAAAAAATACAATGCCCAAAACTCCAAGTTCCAAACCTTATGAATCTGCCTATGACACACGCTGAATCCTGTGATTGCCTCAGAGGTTTATTGGAAATTTAGATATTGTAATTTGGAATTTATTTGAGATTTGGAACCTGTGATTTGGGATTTCCGGTTTATTCGGGTTAGGGAAGGTGACTTTTCAAATTATTTGTGCAGACAGATGAGGAAATGTGGCGGAAGTGCATGGGAATCGAACCCACCCGGGACGGTTTTAGCGCCCCACACCGGATTTGAAGTCCGGGAGCCCCACCAGTGAGCTGCGCACTTCCGTGATGTGTTGAAACGAATTGAATCTATTACGCGGTTCCATAATTTGTCAACGGTTTTGTTGATTGAAAAAGGAGAAGCCGGTGAAGATTGTTGCTTATTTTGATATTTTTTCAGGAATCAGTGGGGATATGACCCTCGGCGCCTTTGTGGATCTGGGGGTTCCGATCGACTGGCTGGTTGAAAAACTCAACGGGCTTCCCATTGAAAAATTTGATCTTGTGGCCTCACCGGCGGAGCGGCACGGGATTTCGGCAACAAATCTGCAGGTGGTTGCCGGCGACAGCAATACATTCAGAAATTTCGCTGACATTTTGACTATTATTGGGGAAAGCGACCTGCCGGAGCGGACCCGGGCAATTTCCGCCGATATATTCAGAACACTTGCCATGGCCGAATCGAAAATCCATGGCTGCCCACCGGACCACGTTCATTTCCATGAGGTCGGTGCCATTGACTCCATCATTGATATTGTGGGTACGGCGTTATGTATTGAATACCTTGAAATTGAAAGTTTTTTTGCATCCCGGATTCCGGTCGGCACGGGATTCACGACGTGTGAGCATGGCATCTTGCCGGTGCCGGTTCCGGCAACCGTGGAAATCCTGAAGGGCCTGCCTGTTTATGGAACCGATACCCCCGTTGAGATGGTTACGCCGACCGGAGCGGCAATTGTTGCGACGCTTTGCGATCGGTTTGGCCCGATGCCGGAACTGGTGATCGAAAAAATCGGGTACGGGGCAGGGGATCGCCAGCTGGATTCCCGTCCGAATCTGCTCCGGGTTTTCCTGGGTAAATCGATATCCGATGAGGCGGACACTGCCGACGACTTGCGCCATGAGCAAATCCTGATTGTCGAGACCTGCATCGATGACATGAATCCGGAAATTTTTGGGTACTTGATGGAACGTCTTCTGCAGGATGGCGCCCTCGATGTTTACTGGATACCGGTGTATATGAAAAAAAACCGGCCGGGTACCATGGTTCAGGTCCTTTGCCGCGATCATCAAAAAGACGCGGTTGCACGCCGGATTCTGTCGGAAACCACATCCCTTGGGGTGCGGTTTTACAAGGTGGGCAGACTGGCGCTTCAACGAGATGCGGTGACCGTAAATTCCCGCTTTGGTAAAATCAGGATGAAACGGGTGAGAGGGGTTAACGGCAACGTTCGACTGATTCCCGAGTTTGAGGAGTGCCGCCGTGTTGCTCTGGAAAACGGCATGCCGCTCAACGAGGTGTACACAATCATCCGCGGGGAACAATACCTTGACAAAATCAACGGCGACCGGATAGAAACGAGCGATGAATTTAAGTGAAAAGACAGTGACTTTTCTGGCAACCGGAGGTTATGCAGGACTGATTCCTGTTGCGCCGGGTACATTTGGCAGCGCCGTCGGCCTTTTGGTTGCCTGGGCGCTTTCACCGCTTGGATTGATTGCGTCGCTGCCGGTGGTTGCGTGTCTGATTCTTTGCTCGATCTGGATCGCCGGCAGGGCCGAGAAGATTATGGGTAAGAAAGACCCTGGTTGCATTGTCATTGATGAGATTGCCGGGATTGCTGTTACATTTGCCGGACTGCCGTTTACCTGGATGTCTGGAGTTGCCGGGTTTCTCATATTCAGATGCCTGGATATCGCAAAGCCGTTTCCGATTCGTTATGTCGAGAAAAAGCTCTCCGGAGGTTCCGGTGTTGTCATGGATGATGTCGTAGCCGGTCTGATGTCGAACTTTATTTTGCGTGTCGTGCTGTGGGTGTTGATCAGAACAGGGAAAGGTGAATCATTATTTTGAAATTTAACGGAAAATCCGAAAGAGGGACATTCTCCCATAAAAAAAGCAGGGTGCGGGAAAATGTTGAAGCCATCCTGGTTGCCGTGCTCCTGGCTCTTCTGATACGAACATTTGTTGTGCAGGCCTTTAAAATTCCCTCGGGTTCCATGAAGGAAACTCTTCAGATTGGGGACCATATTCTGGTCAATAAATTTATTTACGGCGTCAAGATGCCGTTTCTTCAAAAGATTATCATCCCGGTCAAGGAACCCCATCGAGGCGATATTGTTGTTTTTAAATTTCCGGAGGATCCGGATAAGGATTTTATCAAGCGCGTTGTCGGACTTCCCGGCGATGTAATCACCATTCGAAACAAGCACCTTTTTGTCAATAACAACGAGCTGAAAATGGCCCAGAGCATTTATCTGGATCCCCACATTATCCCCTCGGGTTATCAGTCACCTCGGGATAATTTCGGGCCGATCACCGTACCGCCGGATTCTCTGTTTGTCATGGGAGATAACCGGGACCACAGCTACGACAGTCGGTTCTGGGGCTTTGTCGATATGAAGGATGTGAAAGGGAAAGCCTTCATTATTTACTGGTCATGGGATAAAGATAATTTCGGTGTGCGCTGGGGTCGGTTGGGTAAGTTGCTTAAATAATGTGGTGGTTCCCTTTTGATGCGGCGTTGATTGAACCGGTGCGACAATTCGGTCAATCAGACGCCTTTCCAGATTTCTTTCCAACCTCCCTCTCGTCCCGGTCGGCTGCTACTCATTAATTGAGGCCACCGGCTACGTGTGGGGTGATGAAAATCAGGCGCTTAACGGCGTCGTATCGACAGCATGTTGTCGATGTTACCGGGTGTTTTGGTAATTCAGTTCAGAGGTTTAAGGTGTCAGGTTCGGGTGTCAGGCCTTTGAGGTGCCAATTTCTGAAACCGGACACATGACACCAATAATTTACGCCATTAAATGATCATGGCGTTTGCTGCCCCGAATGGGTCACTTTTTCCGAACAGGGTTTCGGGAAAAGCATGGTTGCCCGTATCTTGTTGCGTGTAAGGAAAGTGCTGACTTTCAGGGCGGAAAACCATTCGTTTCACCACGAAGGACACGAAGAGCACGAAGAACGACTTTAAGTTTTTGATTTTTTACATGAAACGGCTAATTCATTTTTATCACAAAGGAAAAAATGTTTTTCGCCGTTCTTCGTGACCTTCGTGCGCTTCGTGGTTAAACCGTTTTTCAAGTAAATAAAGTAACGGATTCACTCAGATAATAAATAGTGATGAAAAATTCTGAAGATCAGCGTTTATCTGCGTCCAAAATCGTTTTCATAAAGCATTGTATCTTTCGAGTTTGAGCCGGTTTTTAAGCAGGTTCTCAGGTACGGAGGAAGCCGAAATGAGGATACTCATCCGAAACGGTCACATTATCGACCCTGGCCATTTTGTCGGGGCAGGGGATCTGCTGATCGAAAATGGAAAAGTCGCCGAGATTCGGATGCCTGACCAGTCTTCGGCTGGTGAATCCGCCGCGTCGGGAAAAATAGAAGGCGTCGACCGGATCATCGATGCTACTGGAAATATTGTGACCCCCGGCCTTGTTGATATGCACGTTCACCTGAGAGAACCCGGGCAAGAACACAAGGAAACTATTGAATCCGGGTGCCGGGCTGCCGCGCACGGTGGATTTACGGCGGTTTGCAGTATGCCGAACACAAGTCCGGTTAACGACAACCCCGAGGTGACTCTGTTTATTCTGGATAAAGCCCGAAGCGCGGGAACCGTTCGCGTCCATCCGGCCGGATGTATATCGGTCGGTTCGAAAGGAAAGACGCTCTGTAACTTTCAGGCATTGAAGGATGCCGGTGCTGTGGCGCTTTCCGATGACGGATGGCCGGTGATAGACAGCTTGCTCATGCGACGGGGGCTTGAGTGCGCGAAGGAACTCGGATTTCTCGTTATTTCGCATAGCGAAGATACTTCCCTTGCCAGGGGCGGTGTGATCAACGAGGGGCAGATATCCGCCCGACTGGGGCTGCCGGGAATACCCAACGCCGCTGAGAGTATTATGGTCATGCGGGATATCAGCCTTTGCGAACTCACCGGGGCCAGACTCCATATTGCTCATGTGAGCACCCGGCAATCCGTTGACTTGATCCGTGAGGCAAAGGAGCGAGGCGTGCCGGTTACTGCTGAAACAGCGCCGCACTATTTTACACTGACCGATGAGGCTGTGGTCGAGAGAGGCTCAAATGCCAAGATGAATCCGCCGCTTCGGTCAACGGCGGATCGAGATGCAATTCGGCAGGGGCTCGCCGACGGCACCATTGACGCGATTGCCACGGACCACGCCCCCCACTCATCAGCGGAGAAAACAGGTGATATCAGCAAGGCAGCCAACGGTATCCTCGGGTTGGAAACATCGCTGCCGCTGAGCCTGAAGCTTGTTGATGAGGGAGTTGTTTCGTTGGAAACCCTCATTGAAAAAATGGCCCTCAACCCGTCACGAATCCTTGGATTGAAATGTGGCCTGGCGGTCGGTTCCGCGGCCGACCTGACGATCATCGATACCGCTCGGGAACATACGGTGAATGCCGACCGGTTCCAGTCCCTCAGCCGGAATACCCCCTTTGACGGGTGGCACGTTAAGGGAAAGGCCGTGCTGACAATGGTGGGCGGTAGAATTGTGTTTGAAGAATGAAAATGGGTATGGGGTATAAGGTGTAGGGTTTGGGGTATATGGTTTAAGGTATAAGCTCAAGGCTGAAAGCTGAATGGTTAACAGCTTAAAGACGTGTTTTTTTGCCTTCAGCCTTGAGCTTTCAGCTTTAAGCCCCAATCTTTGAGCTCCCTCCCTATACCTTGTACCCTATACCCTGAACCCTATATCTTTTTCCCATCTCCCTCAGGAACAAAATGACTGATAAAAAAACTCAAATTCTGGTAGTTGATGATGAATTGAGCATGAGGGAAGTCCTCGATGTGTTATTGACCCGTGAGGGGTACCAGGTATCGTTTGCCAAGAATGGCAACTCTGCCATTTCCACGCTCCGGAAAAATCAATACGACCTGATTCTTTGCGATATCCGGCTGGGGGATATCACCGGCATTGAGGTGCTGAAGGAGGCTAAGCGCCACCATCCGGATACCGTGGTTATTATGATATCGGCCCTTGCAACGACAGAAATTGCGGTTGAAGCCATGAATGGCGGGGCCTTTGATTATGTGCCCAAGCCCTTTAACACCGAGGAACTGAAACATACCATCGCCAAAGCCCTGGCAACCAAGACTGTCGCTGAGGAAAAAAAGGTTCTTGACAGTGAACGCCGGGAAAATCTTCATTTTGGGCGCCTTGTTGGAAACAGCCCGGAAATGTTGAAGATTTATGATATGGTTCGCCAGGTTACGGCAACCCGAACCAACATTCTCATCAGCGGAGAAAGCGGGACCGGAAAGGAGTTGATTGCCCGGGCCATTCACGAGCAGAGTGATCGCCGGGACCAGCCGTTTGTAGTGGTCAATTGCGGCGGTATTCCCGAAACGTTGATCGAGAGCGAGCTTTTCGGACACAAAAGAGGGGCCTTTACCGGGGCGACCGATGACAAAAAGGGGCTTTTCGAGATTGCCGACAAAGGAACATTTTTTCTGGATGAAATCGGTGATCTCAGCCTTCCATTGCAGGTCAAGCTGCTGCGCGTGATTCAGGAGCGTGTATTTAAGGCGGTTGGCGGGAGTGAAGATATCCGAGTGGATACCCGAATTATTTCCGCCACCAACAAGACTCTTGAAGATGAGGTCATTGAAGGGCGATTTCGGGAGGATCTGTTTTACCGGCTGAACGTGATTGAGATCAAAGTTCCCCCCCTTCGCCAGAGGAAAGACGATATCAAGGCGCTCGCTCAGCATTTCCTGGAAAAGTATTCCCGGGAAATGGGCAAGGAAATAACAAAAATATCCTCATATGCCATTGATTTGATGAAAAAGTACGGGTTCCCGGGAAACATCCGGGAGCTTGAAAATTTAATCGAACGAAGTGTTGCACTCTCCAGCACCAACATTATCCTGCCCGACAGCCTTGCGCTGTCCTTCCACAAAAAAAACTACAGGCGTCGATGGATCGAAGGCGTTCCCGGCAAGCGATATGACCTGGACGATATTGCCCATGGGGTGTCCCTGGATGAAATCCTGAGTGAGATCGAAGCCGCTTACCTGCAGAAAGCCCTGGAATTCAGCTCCGGCGCCAAGAAAAAAGCCGCCGAATTGTTAGGTATTACCTTTCGATCCTTCCGGCACCGCCTCAGTAAACTCGACAACGAAAAACAGGCCGTTTAACAGCGATTCGGGACGCAGATGAACGCTGATTTTCAGGATTAATTCGTTTGTAAACAACTTTGAAAATCTGTAGCCGTTTCATGTCTGTGTCATTCTGTGTGTGTCCGTGGCTAATTCCAGTCTTTATCTCATAAGATCTGTAATCTCTGAAATCTGCATAATCTGTGGTTTCCTTTACGCATGAATAACAGACAGTCCATGACGTGAACGTTGCTTTCCTGTCAGAGATCATCCGTCTGTTCAACCAGCAGGCCGTTGATCCAGAGTTCCGATTCACTTAAATCAAGTTCATTCGACCAACTAATTCCATAGCCATGTTTATCAGCTTTTACCGATCTGAACAGAGCATCATTGGAAAGAGACTTGAATATGTCATCATCAAGCAATCTTGAGTAATCGTAGATTTTTTTGATATTGTTGTTAAACGTAATACACAGCTTTTTGCCTGACATCGTTTTTACATGCTTTATTTTCAGATAATTTTCTATGGCTCACTCTTCATTCCAAACCGGGGAGTTATCGAAATTTTTAAGAAATCTGTTGTAGTTTCATGTCTGTGTCATTCTGTGTGTGTCTGTGGCTAATTTCAGCTTTTATCTAATGAGATCTTTAATCCTTGAAATCTGCGTAATCTGTGGATTTCTTCACGTCAAGGATAACGCCCGCCCGGATTTATCTGGCTTTATCAAAAACGACTAATAAATACTTAACGTTTCTATCGTATAGACCGGGCTGCAGTATTTGTTACCGCGAAGCGACCGAAAATGCTTGATCGGCCAAGTCGGCTGAGTAATTGTTTAGATCAGTCCGTCTTCGCAGAACGACAAACTTCCGTCTACGCTTAACGACAAGCTACGACGCGACAAGACGATGCGACAGGTCTGCGTCAGTCTGCGGTTAATTTGATGTCTTTCAAAATCTTTTTAAAAAATCTGTTGCCATTTCATGTCTGTGTCTTTCTGCGTGTGTCTGTGGCTAATTCCAGCTTTTATCTAATGAGGTCTGTAAAATCTCCGACTACCGATCATTGCAAGGGGTGACAAATTTTGTCATCAATTCGGCCGCATTTTGTCATGTTGTGTCACGCGGCGGTTTTTTCAGGCCTTATTCCCCATGCTTTTTAATAACTAATATTCCGTAAATTCAATGAATTGAATTTCAATAACTAAAATATCTTGTGAGTTGGTATGCCCTTTGCTATATAATGCGTTACAATATGCAGTGCTAAAAGTTAGCTCACTTTAGAAAAAGGAGGTGGTAACCGACACCGCGGCCAATCGATGCCGCAAGACTCTGTTGTCCAGAAGTTGTATCTGTAAAATTCTTACCGGTAAAAATTTTACAACCTAAAACAGTTTTGGAGGTCCTAATGATTCAGAAATTAAGAGGTAACAACGAACACGGTTTTACACTTATCGAGCTCATGATCGTTATCGCCATCATCGGTATCCTGGCCGCCATCGCGATTCCGAACTTCATCTCATATCGAAATAAAAGTTTCTGTTCCACGACAGAGTCGGATGCGAATGCGATTGCAGGGGCAATTGCTGACTACTTTTCCATTCCGTCGCATACAACCACCCCACTAATGTCGCAACTGTCTGGAAAGCTTCTGTCAGGAGAAAATTCAGCGACAGTAGAGGGTGATAACCCCAATTTAAACATCACTATTACCGTAACTGACGGCAGTACCCGATGCCCGGACGACTATCAAAACGCAATGACTTCGGGAGCTAACCCCACCGGTTACTGGAATAATGGAGTTTATGTAAAGCTGATTTCATTGTAATACGCTGATATTGTTATTTTTGTTTTTTTAAAAAAGGAGGCTTTGCCTCCTTTTTTTTTTATCAGTCCTATTGTATAAAGGAACTGTCTTAGCGTGGTGGTTAAATATGACCAGCCTATACGCGAAGTTAAGCAGGCCAGGGTATCTTTACTTGGTGATACTCCGTTTATAGTTTGTTCAATGAGGTTTAAAAATTGCGTGTATGTACCTATCCCTCAGGCAGTCGATCTTTTATTGCTTTTGCCTTGTTGTTCTTTCTGATTTTTCCCATTTACTCGAATGCATTCCATGCCTCCTGGCAGTTTGATGACAAGCCAAATATCGTTAAAAAGAAGCGGATTCATATCGATAACCTCCGACCTGAATCATTATGGGATACCTTCTTTCTTCATCCTCATCATCAAGAAAAGCTCTATCGCCCCATACCGTGCCTGACGTTTGCGCTTAACTGGTATTTCGGACAGGACAACCCGTTCGGATACCACGTTGTCAATATCTTAATTCATGCACTGAACGCATTTCTTCTATTTCTTACCACTTGTTGCCTGTTTAAAACGCCTGCCTTAAAAGGAAAATATTCTTCAGGAGATGAGTATTTTATAGCTCTTTTAAGCGCTGCCCTTTGGGCGATCAACCCGATTCAAACCCAGGCAGTGACATATATCGTTCAACGAATGGCTTCCATGGCCGCGATGTTTTATATCCTGGGAATGTATTTTTATATAAAAGGACGACTCTCTGAAGTAAGTTGGAAGCAGTTGCTGTTATTTTTCGGCTGTTTACTCTGCTATGCCTGTGCTATGGGATCTAAAGAAAACGCGGTGATGTTGCCTGTTTCGTTACTTTTGGTTGAATTTGTTTTTTTTGACCACCCCGGACAATTGCAGGTAAAAAAACGAAAGATATTGGCATTATTGACTGGCCTAATGGCTATTCTGCTTCTATGGGGGTTTCTAGAACTATCAAATTGGAAACCCCATCAATTTTTGTTCCAACCACTCGCAAGCCGCCCCTTTTCCCGCTTTGAACGCTTGCTGACAGAGTCCAGAATTGTTATATATTATCTCAGCCAGATATTTTATCCAATTCCAGCCCGCCTGTCCATCGAGCACGATGTCGTGCTCTCAATTTCTTTTTTTAAGCCGTGGACCACATTGCCCGCGATTTTATCCATTCTTTGCCTGATTGGAGTCGGATTTTCTCAGATTCGCAGGCGACCATTGATCGCATTGGCAATCCTGTTCTTTTTTTTAAATCATATTGTCGAATCAACTATTATCGCGCTTGAGCTAATCTTTGAACACCGGAATTATCTCCCTTCATTTTTTCTATTTTTACCTGTAGCGGCAGGTTTTAGACGACTTCTGGATTTTTATGCTGAAAAAAATCGATACATGCAAGGATTGATTTTTTCTTTTGGGATTTTTTTGCTGGTGAACCTGGGCGGGGCTACATACATTCGGAATATGGCATGGGCAACCGTGAATACGCTTTGGAAAGATGCAATGATCAAGGCGCCCAATAGTGCTCGGCCGTTGAATAATTTAGCTATCAATCTTGCTTGGGGCGACAATGTCACTCCACTTCGGTATGAGGTGGCCTTAGCACTTTTTAAGAAAGCATTGCCCCTGTCCAAAGCGCGAAATTTTTTTGAACCAGACATTCTTGGGAATATTGCCAGCATACACTACCATAATAACGACTACTCTACGGCTGTGAAGTTGCACAAGCAGGCCTTAAGGCTGGACCCTGAATTTTTAAAGCTCCGATATAAACTCATCAAGCCTTTGATTTTGTTGGGTGAATTTGATGAGGCCTCGGAGCATGCGGACTTGCTTCTATCAAACTCAAGGGGTTTCATTCATGCGGACTATTTAAACATTAAGGGGTTTATACTGCTTTGGCAAAACAGACCCGCCGAAGCTTTGGATTACCTCAGAAAGGCCTTGGCGATGGCTCCAAATAGAGGTGACATTTTATTGAACACGGGAATGTCGCTATCCTTGATGGGGAATCACAAGAATGGCGAGTGGTTTTTAAAACGTGCAGCTAAGAATTCTCCCAGGGATTTAACCCCACTTTTTTGCCTGATTGAGAACAGTATTAGGGCCGGTGAAATATTAAAGGCAAGTGACTACGCTGAAAAATTATTGTCTACTTTCAGCGTGAAATCAATAATGACTCATTTAAAATACCGTGAGGGTAATTTTCGTTCGGTCCCGGTTTCCAAAGAATTGGTTGCTCCCATTATAAAAAATACCTTGATGAAACTGTCTGAAGATGTCGTGCCATAACAAGAAGATATATAAACGCCTGCCGTTTTCTGTATATTTCTGGTCCGTTGCTGTAATTGCATTTTCTGGTTTGATCGTTTCGATTTATCTGTCGATATCCCACTACCGCGTATACACCGATATCGGATACAGCAGTTTTTGCGCGATCTCAAGAGCGATAAACTGCGACACGATTTCTCAGAGCCCATATTCAATACTATGGGGTGTGCCAGTACCTGTGTGGGGGATTATCGGTTATACATTTTTCCTTCTCTTTCTGCCTTTAGCTAAAATGAAAGAAACGGCTAACGCCCGGATCTGGTCACTTCTTTTTTTAGTAGCATTGGGATTCAGTCTCTACAGTATTGTTCTTGCCCTGATTTCAAACTTTTATATACACAGTTATTGCATCATGTGTGTTTTAACTTACGGAATCAATCTGCTGCTTCTTTACATGTCATGGATAATAATCCGTCGGTTTGGTACAACCGGTATTATAAAAGGGATAATAACGGATTTTGTATTTTTAATAACCCATCGGAAAAAATGTTTATCCCTCTTTATGCCTTTTTTCATAATTGCCCTCATAGTTATACTATTTATTCCGGAATACTGGGTCTATGCCGCGCCAACATTACCAGCGAAGATTCAAACCGGGATAACCAATGAAGGCCATCCTTGGATTGGCGCTGAAGTGCCCGAATTGGTTATTGAGGAATTTTCCGATTACCAGTGCTTCCAGTGCAAAAAAATGCATTTTTATCTTCGTCGATTGGTCACCGAATATCCGGAAAAAATCAGGCTGGTTCATCGTAACTATCCTTTGGATCATGAGTTTAACCCAGTTGTTGTCCCGGAACCGTATCATGTGGGGTCTGGTAAACTTGCTCTTATTTCAATTGCCGCAATGACAGATAATAAATTCTGGGAAATAAACGATCTTCTGTTTGCTGAGAGTAGAAAAAAAAATGCGTTGAATGTTAAAGAATTGGCCGAATCGGTCAATATGGATTACAGAATATTGCTTCGTGGAATTAGTGATCAAGAAGTTCGCCAGAAATTGTCATTCGATGTATGGGAAGGTATGAAATTACGGCTCACCGGTACGCCTGGATATCTAATTAACGGTAAATTATACACCGGATTGATACCCTCGGAAATTTTAAATGCTGTTATGGAATAATCATTGCGGGTTATATGATAATGTTTTGATTCACACGGATTGACCAATATGTGCCCAAACAATGCCAGATCAGTTACTAACGCCTATCAATTTAAGATTAGAAAATGGGGTATTGCCTCCATTCTTCTGGTATTGGTTTTTCTCAGCTACAGTAACACGTTTCATTCATCCTGGCACTTGGACGATTTTCACACTATCGTTAAAAATTCATCGCTTCATTTGACCGATCTGAGTCTGGACTCTTTGCATAAAACCTTTTTTTCCAATGCTCTCAATTCTAATAAACTTTACCGACCAGTCCCTTGCCTGACTTTTGCTCTTAACTGGTATTTCGGGAAAGATAATGTGGTCGGGTATCATATAGTAAATATCTGGATACATTGTACAACGGCTATTTTTCTTTATTTTTCGGCTCTTGAGGTGTTGAAAACCCCGAAGCTAAGAAAGTTATATGAAACGAAAGCCTGCTTTATTGCGGGTCTGGCAGCAGGCCTTTGGGCATTGAATCCCATTCAAACTCAAGCTGTTACTTATATCGTGCAGCGAATGGCCTCTATGGCAGCGATGTTTTACATCATTGGAATATATGCCTATCTGAAGTTTCGGCATGAAAGCAGCCTGACAAAACAGATCGGTTTTTCTTTTGTATGTAGCATCAGCTACCTCATGGCCATTGGTTCTAAAGAAAATGCCGTAATTATGCCTTTTTCTCTCATTTTAATTGAAATTGTTTTTTTTCAAAGCATGGAATCATTAAAAGAAAGAAAAAAATTATGGATAGGCATTGGTATAATTGTCCTGTTAATCGTCAGTATCAGCGCGCTGGTTTTGACATCAATGAATGGCGATCCAATTAGTTTTATATCTGGAGGATACAGGCATCGACCTTTTACTCCACTTCAGCGTTTGATGACACAGCCTCGGGTACTGATATTATATTTGTCTCAACTTTTTTATCCCTCACCACTGCGGTTGTCATTGACTCACGATGTGGCGGTTTCAACATCACTTCTCGAACCCTGGAGTACGTTGCCTGGCGTATTGTTCGTGGTGTCGTTAATTGGAATCTGTCTATTTCAAATCAGAAAAAGACCGATTTTGGCCTTCTCGATTTTATTCTATTTTCTAAATCACTGTGTAGAATCATCGGTTTTTTCCTTGGAACTCGTGTTTGAGCATCGAAATTATTTGCCATCCCTGTTCCTTTTTTTACCAATATCGGTAGGTATTAATCAGATTCTGGAATATTACCGATATCGAAAACGATATATGTTTCAAATTGTGATGGTTTCTCTTCTTTTTCTTATTTTTGGCCTTGGTACAGGGGCATATGTTCGAAATCAAGCGTGGGCATCGGAACGAATTCTCTGGGAGGATGAAATCACCAAGAATCCGCAATTGGCCCGACCATACCACAATTTAGCCTGGGGGTATTATCAAGGGAAGGGCGATTATCAAAAAGCAATCCAACTATATAAAAAATCGCTTCGCCTCAAGCAGCATAATTCATATGGAATTCCAGTTACATTGAATAATATTGGCAGAATTTACTACAAATTGGGTCAATATGAAAAAGCTATTGAATATTTCAAATTGGCAGTCGATGAATACCCCCAATTTCATGCTGCCCGTTTTCAAATGATATTGGCCATGATAAAGATGGGTGAATGTAGTCAAGCATTGACAGAGGTTGATTACCTCATTGCCAAAAAACAAAACAGTGCAGCATATATGAACATTAAAGGGTTTATTTTGCTGAAGCAGCAGGCGTTGCCCCAGTCGATCCGATATTTACAAAAAAGTCTGGAATTAGATCCCAATATTGCTGACACATATTTAAAACTGGGTGTTGCTTATGCGTTAAGAGGAGATTCTGAGAAGGGAAAACAATTTTTAAAGAAAGCGAACTCTCTCCTGCCCAATGACGCGTTGATCCTTCTCTGCCTGGCGGAAAATAGTCTTAAATCTGGCAATATTCGTGAAACAAATAGTTATATCGACAAATATATTCAACTTAAAGGCCCTGAAAAAAGTATACATTTTCTGGATCGGCTATCAATTGATAATTTAGCAATCCCCTTATCCTTTCAGGTGCTTCGAACCGCAATTGCTGAAAGAAAACATTTAAATGTGAAAAACACTAAGAAGGTGAATTGATAGATTCTGTTAATTTTTCATTTATGATTAATTCGATTTGAAATTGATTTTTTAAAAGATATTCCTGAATCTGGTAATGGGATATTGATCAATTTAGTCCTTCCAAGAAGAATACCCTAAAGGGGTTTTGTGGATAACTATGACAGAGATTAAAACCGATTTTTTGCTAAGTATTATAATTCCGGCGTATAACGAAAAGGCTACAATCCGTGAACTTCTTGAAACCGTCATTACGACACCATATACAAAGGAAATCATTGTTGTAGATGATTGGTCTGTAGACGGTACGCGTGATATTCTTTTAAAAATAAATCACCCGGAAATAAAAGTTGTTTTACATGAAAAAAATATTGGGAAAGGAGGTGCTATTCGTACTGGTTTGGAACTCGTTTCAGGGGATTATGTTTTGATTCAGGATGCAGACTTGGAATACGATCCTTCTGAATATCACGTCTTGTTGAAGCCATTGATTTCAGGTAGAGCTGATGTTGTTTATGGTTCGCGATTTGCTGGGCATGGGGCTCATCGGGTGCTGTATTTCTGGCACTATGTCGGCAATAAGTTTCTGACTCTTTTATCCAATGTTTTTACAGATTTGAATCTGACGGATATGGAAACTTGCTACAAAGTCTTTACAAAAGAGGCCTTGAAAGGAATACGAATAAATGAATCACGTTTCGGTTTTGAACCCGAGATAACAGCTAAAATTGCCAAAAAACGGCTAAGGATATATGAAGTTCCTGTTTCATATTATGGACGCACCTATGAAGATGGAAAAAAAATTGATTGGAAAGACGGGGTTTGGGCGTTGTGGTGTATAATCCGCTACAACCTGTTACCTTAACTCATTTTTGGAGTACCCCTTGCCCGGGTAAAAAGCATATATGTCAAATCGCCCGAAATTCCTATTAGTGTGTTTGCTCTTTGTACTGGCGTTGTTTATTCGCTTTCAATATATTGATCAGCTGGAAATTGATTCGCCAATTCGGGCAGATGCAAAGGAATATGTGGTTTACGGATATAACCTTTTTCATCACGGAATTTTTTCTAAAGAATTCCCATCAGCACATCCTCGCCCGGATTCCTTTCGTTCACCTGGATATCCAATGCTGATCGCATTGTGTTCTTTTATTGGTGGAGAGCAGGGATTGTATCCTGTCATTCTATCACTTCAAGCAGTGCTCAGTGCATTGCTGGTGCCTTTAACCTTTTTAGTCGGAATCTGCATCTTCTCAGAAGCATGGGCTTTTGTAGCTGCCCTTTTTGTAGCAATAAGCCCTCATTTAATTTCAATATCAGGTTACGTGCTGACAGAGACATTATTTGGTTTCTGTTTATTGTTGAGTATTTTCTTTTTTTTGCGAGCATATTTATTCAATTCGCTTCTAATGTATATTTTTGCTGCTTTTGTTTTCGGCCTTGCATATTTAACCAATGAAACGGCGTTCTTTGTGCCATATTTACTAATATCGCTTGTCGTTTTTAGTAAACGGTCGAGAGTTGATGAAAAGACTAAAGTTCCGTGGAGAAATATCTTTCTGTTTTTAATGGTCTTTTCACTGTTTCCATTTTCTTGGGTTTTACGAAATAATATAAGTCTTTCATCGGAAGTTCAACTAAACAGTAGTCGTGCTATCTCAACGCTAAGTCATGGCGCTTATCCAGATTTTATTTACAAAACAGATCAATATAGGTATATCCCCTATTGCGAGGATCCAATGCAACCCGAATTTGGATCGTCTTTGGAAAACTTCGCAATTATATTCTGGGAAAGATTTAAACAACGGCCGTGGCGTTATTTATCGTGGTACCTTTTTGAAAAGCCATACTATTTTTGGAGTTGGGACATCTTGCAAGGACAAGGTGACGTATTTGTTTACCCCGTGAAAACTTCTTTATATCATAAGTCAACTTTAGCGAATATAACCAGAGTATTTATGAAAGGCCTCCATCCTTTAATATTACTTCTTACTCTGGCCGGTGTTTTGTTTTTCTTCTACAGTAGATGCTATCCACTTAAAAATCATTACATACATCGTGATTGTATTGTTTTCCTTTTTATCATTCTTGTATATTTTACAGGTCTTTATACTGTTTTCGCTTCTTGGTCCAGGTACTCAATTCCGTTGCGTCCTGAGTTGTACCTTTTTGCCCTGTGGTCCTTTAAAAATTTTAAGCAGTCGTTGATGGAAAAATGAAAAATAATAAGATTTCGATCATTATTCCAACTTACAATGAAGCGGAGACTATTGGCAAAATGGTTTCCAGATTGGGATCTCTTTATCCTTCATCAGAGATTATAGTAGTGAATGACGGATCAACTGATAATACAGCTGAAGAGGCCAAAACTGCTGGGGCCTTTGTATATACGCATCCTTATAATATTGGAAACGGGGCGGCGATTAAAACCGGCATACGCAAAGCTAACGGTGAAATACTGGTATTCATGGACGGTGACGGTCAGCACGATCCTGAGGAAATCGCTGGAATGCTATCTTTTTTTCCTGACTACGATATGGTTGTGGGCGCAAGATCGCTAAAAGGACAAGCTTCTCTGGGCCGTGCTGCTGGAAATAAACTATATAATTGGATGGCCTCATATGTAGCCAAGTTTCAAATCAAAGATCTCACCTCTGGATTCAGAGCTGTTAAAGCAGACGTTGCGCGGAACTTTTCATATTTATTGCCAAATACTTACTCATACCCAACAACTCTCACATTAGCCGTATTACGAAATGGCCGAACATTAAAATATTTGCCCATTCAGGTTAAAGGTCGGAAAAACGGGAAGAGCAATATTAGGCTTTTCAAAGATGGTGTGCGGTTTTTTATGATTATCGTAAAAATATGTACGTTGTATTCACCTTTCCGGATATTTCTACCGGTAAGCGTTATCACATTTTTGATTGGTCTTTTTTATTATCTTTATACTTTTTTTATTTTTGGACGGTTTACCAACATGAGTGCACTTTTATTTAGCACATCGGTTATCATTTTTATGATGGGGCTTGTTTCAGAACAAATCTGTCAGTTGAGATACGATAGAAGCGGTAGTGATGTAACTGGTAAAACGAAATTTGAGTGATATCGTACGAAAATGCACACCAAAAAACAATTATTGGTTTTAACATCGACATTTCCGCGATGGAAAAACGATAAAGAGCCTCCTTTCGTCTATGAATTGTGTCATCAGCTTGGAAAACACTATAAAATTCATGTTCTAGCTCCCCATTATCCAAATGCTTTGTTAACCGAGGAAATAAACGGTATCAATGTTACCCGATTTCGTTATTTTCTTGAATCCTATGAAACGCTGGCATTCCAAGGCGGAATTTTACCCAATTTGAAAGCTTCGCCTTGGAAATTCAGTTTAATTCCATTTTTTATTTGTGCTGAGTTGATTGCGCTAATTTGTCTGCTCAGACGGCACCCCATCGATATCATTCATGCCCACTGGTTGATACACCAAGGGATAATTGCTCTGTGGGCACGCCTTTTCCGGAAAACCAAACTTTTTGTATTATGCACATCCCACGGGGGGGATCTTTTCGGCCTCAAAGGCCCCTTTTTCAAATGTTTGAAACGTTATGTTTTGTCAAATGCCGATGCAGTTACCGTTGTCAGTAATACAATGCGTGATGAAGCGCACAAATTAATTCGTAACAAAAAAAATATCCACGTTATTCCAATGGGAGTTGACCTACAAAAGACGTTTATTCCACCTGCTAAACGGCAGGAAGGTAATGTGATGCTTTTTATCGGTCGTCTGGTGGAAAAAAAAGGGCTTAAATATGTGTTGGAAGCTCTTCCATTGATTTTTGAGCGGTTTCCAAAAACAAAGCTTTTGATCGCCGGTGACGGAACCGAAAAATCTTCATTAATTGAGTACGCAAAAACGCTTGGAATAATTGACCACCTTATATTTTTGGGTGCGGTTCCGCATGATACGTTACCGGCATTGTACCAGAAAGCGGATGTCGTTGTGTTTCCGTCAGTTATTGCCCAGGATGGTGACAGGGAAGGTTTTGGGCTAGTTTTAGTGGAGGCGCTAGGGTGTGAGTCCGCTACGATATCTACTGACCTTCCGGCAATGCGGGACATCGTTGTAAATGAAGAGAACGCAATAGTCGTTCAACAAAAAAGTCCCGAGCAGATCGCCAATGCTGCGATCCGCTTGTTTGAAAATCCTGAATTGCGCCTCTTTTTAGGAAAAAACGGACGCCGTTTTGTGTTGGATCTATTCGATTGGTCCGTAATCGCTAATAGATATGATCAGGTTATTCAATCCTTATTATTGTGATTTTTTAAGATCCAAAATTCGAATAACCTTATTCGAAAAGGAAGCGGGAAGTTGGGACATCTATTCTTTTTGCAACAGCCAAATATAGCCTGGACACAGGCAGTAGGCATATTTGACAACCCATTTTGCAAAGCGGGCTTTTTTAGATTCCAGCGGCAGCATGTAATCGACATGGTATGAATATGGAGAGTAAATCATTTTTTTAGTGTAGTCTATAACTTTAAAATTCTTTATGAGATTTTTTAACCCCCAGTAGCTAAAATGTTTTTCATAATAATAGTCCCCTTTTCCTGCGGCTTTGATATACCTATGGGCAAGTGGGCGTGGAACAATCGATAATAGAGGTAAATTGTAATGGGGTTCCTTGATATTGAGTCGGTTTCCAGCTGCAAAATAGCAGACACCACCAGGTTTTAGGACCCGGTGTATTTCATTTGCCAATTGCTTTGCATCCGGTACATGCTCGTAAACTTGGATGCAAGTTATCACATCGAAGGTTCTATCAGGAAAGCTCATCTGCATCGAATTTCCCTGAAGATAATATAAGTTAGATTTTTTGAAATTTTTTATTGCAAAATTAATGGCATTTGTATCAATGTCTATACCGATAACTGACCTGAAATAATTTGATAGAAAATGTGAGATGATCCCTGTGGAACATCCCACATCAAGAAGGGACAGATCGGAAATGCTATTTCCAAAAAACTCTTCAAGCACTGCAAGTATTGTTTTGGCTTTTCGCTCTCTGGCTGCATGATTATAAACAGCTCCCGGAAGTCTTTTTGAAAAATCGTATTGATATGATCGGTGTCTTTCTATCATGGGCTTTTCCAGAGCATTCAATATAAGCAATAGTTTGTTACGATAGTATCTTTTCGAACAGTTCCCGATATCCATTAATCATTTTTTTTATAGTAAACATCTTTTCAACTTTCGCACGATTGTATTCACCCATCTCCCGCCTGAGCGATGGAGATTCCGCTATGGTGTTGATTTTTTGAGCAAAAAAATCAGTATCGCCGATCGGGCAGAGAAAACCGCCTTTCCCATCATCAATCAATTCCGGAACCGCAGAACAATTGGAGGCAACCACCGGCAAACCGCACGCCATAGCCTCGGCAATTGCTAAACCAAAACCTTCTCTAACCGTTGGGGATATTAAAATATCATGGTTATGATAAAGTTTTGGCAGATCTTTAAACGGGATTCGACCAAGGTTTAAAATGTTCCCTCCAGAGTTGTGCAATTTTTCATTTCGAAGTCCTGTGGTATGCTGAATAATAATATTGGGATTTAGTCGCTTACTGATTGCGGGCAACCAGTGCGAACCTTTTCGTCTGGATAAATTTCCTGAAAATAAAACGCGGATTTTGGAGGCTTGTCTCTTTTGTGCAGGAGGGATGAAAAACGATTCGTCAATACCATTTGGAATTACGTGTATCCTACGTTTAAGCTTTAGCTTATTTCTTATGTGCTCAGCCGTATAATTGCTTACGGCCGTAACTTCTTTTGATAGAGCTATCGATTTTTTAATAAACCATTTAAGGTCGGTTCGATAATGTATATTTTGCAAAAACGAGCTATATGGTTTCATCTCACCATCACACATATAATGATGAACTGTTGTGACCATAGGTGTTTTTTTTGAATAAAAAAAGAGACCGTAATCAGGGACCGTGTGAATCAAGTCTGCGTTGCTTAGCTCAACAGCGAGAGGCAATGTGATAGGAAGCAAAGTGAGCCAAGGTGAATAGCCGCATACTTTATAACGGAAATTTGAAAGATGCCGCTCAATTGATTTATGAAGAACATAGGCTCCGTTACCTCTTGCCATCGGACTTAGAATCATAGCGTGTTCCCATCAGTAGCTGAATATCATTCTTGGCAGTTCCTTAATTGCTTTTATATACCCGGTCAAGGAATTTACGTTACCATATCGAATTGCCCTTATGATGGCCCTTAATCCCAAACACAAAATCTTTCCTGATAAAGATATGGATAATTCCTTTTTTGTAAGGTATAGCTGTTTTGTGAGTAGGAAATGTCCCCGATTTAGGTGATACTCATAAAAAAGGGAGTTGTTTTGGGCCGATGAGCTTGCGCGGTGATAGATAGTAGATTCGGGAACGACACCAATTTTGAACCCATCCTTTTTCGCTCTTGAACAGAACTCAACATCTTCTCCATACATAAAAAACGACTCATCAAGCAATCCAACTGTTTCAAAAACAATCCTTTTTATTAAAAGGCAGCAGCCAGTTAAATGGAACATCTCTCCCGGCAGGTTGAGTGATCTGCGGGTGATGAATCCTGTTATTTGATTGTAATAGTTCCCCTCGGACCAGATGATATTTTTTTCAGGATAGTGATAAATGACAGGTGATGCACAATCAAGGAAATCGTCCCTCATTCCGCTAACCAATTTTTTGATCTGGTTATGGGGAACCAATGTGTCGTTGTTGAGAAGTAGGAATGTATCGAACGAGGATGGTAAATACTGTTTTAAAATATAATTAACTCCTCCGGCAAAACCAAGATTATCGTGACTCGCGATAATATCCACTTGTGATAACTTTTCAAATGCCGATTTAAGTTTCTCTTTTTCATTATTGCAGCCTGAGTTTTCCAGAATAACAATTCGGGATATTTGCTGCTTTACCAAACTTTTGACACAAGATATGGTGTCCTTATATCCAAAGTAATTTAGAATGATAGCGCAAATTTTCATTTCAAATCAAACACCGGGGTCGTTCAATTATTTTGTCCAGCAGTTCAGCCGTTTGCCTGGCCATTTCAGGATATGAATATTGTTTTATTGCTGAACTAAAACCATAATATTTGACGTTTCCTGTTTGCTTCCACTCCGCGTACCATTCTTTAATTTGTCCTGCTATATCTTCTATTGATTTTCGGCTACATCCGGCTTTGGTTTCATTAAGAAGGTTATCCACGCAATCATTATCGCCGGGAACGCTGAGAATAGGGCGGCGTGCAGCTAAATACTCAAATATTTTTCCGGTCATGATGCCTTTCTCGGTTGGATGGGAAAGATGCAACAAAATAGTTGCAGTTTTTTGGATAGCAGGGACTTGGCTGTGTGGTATTGCAGGTTTAAATTCACAGCATTGCTTTACAGTTCTTTTTTTAAGTAGTTCTGTAACCGAGTTGCGATCAGACCCATAAAAAACAAGCTTGAGATTATTGGGATCGATATAGCCATTGGTTAGAAGGAGTTCCAATGCCGAAAAAACAGATGCTGGGGATCTTTGGGGTAATATGAATCTTCCTGTATAGACAACTGTAAAAAAATTATGGTCGGTGCATTCCGGTAAGGAATTATATTCGTCAGGATCGAATCCATTGTAAATGCAAATCACCTTTTTATCAGTAATATTTTGTATTTTTTCAACAAGGGCTGGAGACACTGAAGTTATCACGTTGCAATTTTGAACTAATTTAGTAGCGATTGATTGCATATTTCGGAGTGAGTATTTATTTCCGCCTAAATATTTTTGGTCCCACCAATCTCTGAAATCGGCAACCCAGGGTATGTTAAATTTGCGGCACAGTTTATTTGCTAGAAGATGTGGAGAAGGATAGGGCGAGGTGGCCCAAATAGCGTCGATTTTATTTTTCTCTAAATATTCAGGAAACAAGTTCATCGTGTTTTTAAAATAATCATAGGGTTGTGTCTGAGGAAACAAAAGCACCCTTCTCCATCTCCAAAGTTTTGAAAATAAAGGATAATATTTATTTGGGCGATATGGAACCCTTGTTATGGATTCACGATTTTGAACCATTGGTTCTATTGAAGGATCGATTCCCATTTTATCGATGTCATTCGTCCATTTAATGGTAATGACATACGGATTCCAGTTATTTTCCGGCAGATATTTCACCAATCCATAGGAACGTCTGGCGGCTATTAAATTGGAGGGCGGAAAGTATGTTGTCAGGAGTAGAACATTTTTTCTAGTCATTAACAATGCCTTTGTCGGTATTGTCCAGTTTGAAATTATTAAGGTTTTGTTGTGACCACCACTGCCCAATATCTTTGACTGATGTGAACCACGGATTTTTTAATTTCAAATACGCTAATGTCTTTATATATAAGTTCCACCATTCTTCTTTAATAATGTGGTTAGGGTGCCAGAGGAGCGTCAAAACACCACCGACTTGTTCAACTGCCTCGGTTATCAGTTCTATGTAGGTAAAAGCGGTATCTTCATCAAGACGCATCCCTTTATCGGGATTAAGCAGAGCTCCGTCCTGGATAATTAAGGGAATTTCTATTATTGACAGTTCCTTTTCAGACTTTAAATCATAAAGGTGCCAAGGATAAGATGTTCCAAATCGAAAACCCACGTTGTCATTGAAACCAAGTGTCGAATCATATTTGAAACCAGCCTCTGCATGAATAGCCGGTGTTATACGTATATCATAATGGAGGTAATGCTGACGGATGCTTAAAATTTCATGGCCAAGGGTTTCTTCCAATGATTCCTTCTGTCGTTTCAATTCATCAACATCGGTAAAGGAATACCATGAAGGATGAAGTCCAATCTCCCAGCCTTGGCGGTCTATTTCTTGAATCATTTCCGCCACGGTACATGTTTGATTGTCAAATATTACGGAATCATAAAGTTCATAAGTACAGTCTGTATGATGGGGTTTTGTGACGGACCTCAGACCGGGCCAGAAAAAAAAGGTGGAGTATGCTCCTATCTTCTTTTCGGCTTTTAGCCAATGTTCATAGCAGTGAAGAGGGTCATTTTCGTGCAAATGAATTCCTGCGTTCACTATATCTATGCCGAATCCTGCAAGAGACTTAAACTTTTTAACGGCATTGCTGTTATTTGTAAATCGCTTTTGGATAGATCGTAAAGACTGCCTGGCGGAATAGAGGGACACGTCATCCACATCATGGGTAAGGCATACGGCAAATGGTTTTCCATCAGGCCATATAGGCTTTTGCCTTCCATTTGCAATGATATCTTCATCAACAATAGGTCGGTAAAGAAGGCCTAAATGGTTAAGTATATTGAAAGAGAAATCGGGGGCGATTCGATCAGGAGAAAAATCGGATGGCAATCGTTCTGCTTCATAGCGGCCTTGGAGGAGTTTTTTGTGGTTAATCGTCATATGCGATGCGGGATGTTTTTCCAATAAAAAACACAATGCTAACTAATCCCCTCGTTGAATAAATCTGTATAATACCAGTAGGTTGAATCGTAAATTTGTTTGCTATTGATATTGTTGTTGATAACTTTAGCTAACAAGACTGGTTCTTCATCAGTTATATCCGATGATAAGTGTTTGCGCACAAATTTTGCTATTTTTTGGATAGGCAAAAAACCATTATTAAAAAAGCGTTTATTAAGTATGTTGTTTGAATCCAAAGTTGTAAAACTCACAGCATAAACCTTATCCTCAATCAAAAATCTAACGGTAGCCTTCAATATTGTATTAAATATTATTTCATTATTTTGTTCAGATACCAAGTCGACAATTTCGCACATATTAACATCAGTGGCCTTATTTTTTGTTATTGTATACCCCACTATTTTGTCGAACTTCCTTGCTAGAATAAATTTATATCTAACATTAGGATTTTTAAAAATCCGCCATTTCAAATAGTTAGAAGTGCGGGTTACTGTAATACCAAATTTGCCTTTATTGCGATCACAAAACTGATCTATCTCATTGTCAATAGTATCTATATTCTCAATAACTTCAAATGTTATTCTATTATCAACCTTACCCCATTTGGAGAAAAATATCATCAAAGGATAGCTTGCTATGCGGTTAATATATTTACAGAAAAATTTTAATGCTCTGTTTGATATTTTTCTTTCTATCAAGGAATCTATTGCTTTTTTTAGATATGCATTCCTCGTTATCTTTATGTAAGTTAAATATTTTCCTACGGCTTTATACCCAAGTTTTTTTCGGATCTTGCCTGGAGTACCATGCGCGAAAGTCGTGTACAATAGGTCAAAGCTATTCGTACCCTCTTGTAAAAACTTCTTTTCGAGAATAAAATATATGCCTGTTCCCAAATATTTTGGATGAAGGAACGTGTTTTCTGTTTTACCAAGTAAAAGTTTTTGGCCGAAATAATCGGTTTGAATTGGTATTAAACCGTGATGCCCAACGATCTCCCCAGATACGGACTCTGTTATCACCCAGATACTACCAATGCCCTGCGGTGTTTCCAGCCATTCCCAGCGATGTTGTTCTGCTGTCCGGCATCGTCCAGTAATTTTGTTGTAGAGCTTCACAATCCCATATTCATCGCCGACTTGATATCTTCTGCTTTCAAGTTTTGGCAAGTTAGTATTCCTTTAATTTTCTTGTTTTTTTGGCAAAGCCTTTTTCAGATTACTTGTCATCTTGTCAATAGTAAGCCACTCTCCATCTGAAATCGATTCGTCTGTGATTTCAATTCCGTATTTTTCCTGAAAAGCAAAAATAATGTTTATCATATCTAACGAGTCAACCCCTTGATCGGCAAGGCTTTCATTATTATCCAATTTTTTCCAATCAAGTTTAACACCTGTCTTCTTGATAATATCTATAACATCTTCATGCGTGACCTTTGGCATCTATCTTCTCCTTAAAATTGACGATGCAATTGATAGCCCAACTCCAAACCCGCATATTAAAATAGTTTTTTTATCAGATTTGGACAGATAATCCCTTAAAACTATGGGTATGCTGGAAGATACTGTGTTTCCATATTCCTTTATCAGAAACGGTACTTTCCCCATATCCAATTTCATTCGTTTACACAGATTATCTATAATATACTTGCTGGCTTGATGAAGCAAAAAAAGGTCTATATCCTCTTTATTTAAAGCATTTGCGTTTAAACACTGACTTACGACATCAGGCACATATAACATCGCAAAATTAAAAATACCTCTCCCGTTCATCACTAATTTTTTATTGTTGCACTTTATCAGATGTTCAAACATCTTTCCATCTGTTTCAAACACTCCTTTCCCTAAATCGAATACCGCATTTTCTGCTAACATAGTTGCGGTAGCTCCATCACCAAACAACAGGTCTGTATTCTTATCATTTAAGTCTATGATTTCTGAATAAGGATCACTTGTAAAAAGCAATCCTCTTTTAAATCCGCATGATTCCATAAAACTCTTGGCAATATGCAAAGAATAAACATACCCTGAGCAACCCAATGAGATATCAAATGCAGCACATTTTTTTGAAATTCCGAGTTTTGATTGCAAAATGGATGATATTTGAGGCAGTTGATAATCTCCGTTTTGTGTGCAGACACAAAGAAATTCAATATCGTCCAAAGCAGATTCCTTCAAACGCGCTAACAGATCAGTATACGCCAAGGCACAAAGATCAGATGCTTTTTCTGACGACTTTTTACGCGCCACCGAAACTATTCCAATTTTTTCCATAATAAAATCATGGGTGACTCCATGTTTTTCGGCCTTTTCAAAATTGCTGATACGTTCTGACGCGATATGGCACCCTATGTTATTAATTCCTATCATTGTGTTATATTCCTTGAGAAATACATAGATCCAATTGTCTTACCGTCAAATTTAATTGCCGAGTTGGTGTGGCTTGAACCTATATTTCCAACAACTTCAATTTTCAATAATGTTGGCTCTACCATGTGTGTCTTTTCCCAAACCAAATCATATCTGGTCAGGAACCATTGACTATAGCCTTCGGATGGGAATAGCGTGTTCACCAGATTCTTATTTAAAGCAATCATCGTATTAATTATCAGCTTATCTGGATGGAGTATTAGCGTAGCAGCCTTAAAGCCCTTTAAAATTTGGCAACCTGTAATTAATTTTTCTTCATCATACGACTCAGAAATCGATACAGGTTCTTTACGCCCCTTTAGTCCTACAAAAAAAATATCCTTGCCGCATTGTAGGCGAAACATTGCATTATATTTTTTTTCTACACGATTTTTTTCTCTCTCATTGCAAAAAAGATCGTACTTGCCTTGCTCTTTCAAAAGAGCCCTCACATTAAGTTGCAAGCGTTTTATAGAATCCATTGACCAGCTTTTAACGGCGTCAAGCAATCCATAGGTCATACTTGAGCCGTGGATATAACTGCGATGTCCTAAAAAGACAAAATTCGCATCGTATGACTTAGAAATATCCATAGTGTGTTCTCGCTATCAATCCTTTAATGTAACAAAAACCGTTGCAGCAATTTATCTCCCACTCATTCCAAACGCCCTCAACCACAATCCTAAAGAAACTATGAACCAAAGCTTATTATAACTCATTTGACTGTTCATAAATTGCTGCTTCATTGATTCAGCTTCTGGATAATCAATAACACCAGTTTTTCGAACTTCATTCAAACCGAGTTCAAGAGTGTCTTTCAGGGAAGATTTCATCCAGTGCCCAACCGGCAGTCCAAACCCTTTTTTTTTCATTGAAATACACGACGGATGAATTAAATTTTTAGCTACATTTTTCAAGATATATTTGCCAACACCGTTCTTAACCTTTAGAAAACTCGGCATACGGCAAGCAAGTTCCACAAGTTCATGATCCAAAAAAGGGAATCGGCCTTCCAGAGAAAAATTCATAGTAAACTGATCCAATCTGTATACATGGTGATTGCCGATATAGTTGACAATATCAAAATAACAAATCGCTTCAATGGAATCGGTAAATGGGAGGCCTTCCAGTTCGTAAAGTTGCTTAAAGGTATTGAAACTGTCCCATCTATCTGCTTCAATAAGATTAAACAGACTTTTTTTCTCTTTTTCTGTAAATGTAGAAAAACCAAATACGTAGCATTCAAAGGTATCTTTAAACTCGGAAATCATTTTGACCTTTTTATATTTCCCATTCAGCAGAGGGAATAGGGAAATAACCTTCTGCCACGGTCTTATCATCCTCCAGATGTTTACTAACCTTTCACGCCCATATCCGCAGAAGAGTTCATCTCCGCCAAGACCGTTTAAAATAACCTTTACCTCGTTCTTCGCAACCAATTTAGAAATCATATAATTAGGAGCCAAGCTGTAAAAAGGCTCCTCATAGCAGCGCGTTATTTCTGGTAGGCATTCTATCACGTTCTCCGGCCTCATAACTTCGACAATATGCCTCATTGGCCACATTGCTGCTGTGGCTGTCGCCTGCGGCAGTTCATCCATCTCAGGAACATCATTTTGATATGCCAATGTAAATGCCTTAATTCCCGGATGCTCCTGCGCAGCAATTGCTGAGATTGTGGTTGAGTCTACACCTCCACTCATAAAAGTACCTATGGGTACATCAGCAACAAGTCTGCGGTTTACCGCCTGCCGCAGGGTATATTCCAATTCTTCAGTCCATTGCTTTTCATTTTTAGAGTAATCAATTTGCCCAACAGGCATGCTCCAGAAACGTCGCGTCTTGAAGTTTTTTTGAAGATTTACGGTTAAGTAATGTGCTTGTTCCAGTGCACGAACACCTTTAAAACATGTCATTGGCCTGGGTGCGCAATAAAAACTCATTGCATGATAAACACCTTCCCAATTCGGTTCTGGTCTGTATAATTTAGATGCGATCAGGGTCTTTATATCAGAAGCGAAGAGGAAAAAATCATCAGTAAGATAATAATAGAAAGGCTTGATTCCAATACGGTCTCTCGAGCATAGAAGGACTTTTTCGTGATTATCCCATATTGCAAATGCCCACATGCCGTTAAAGCGCTCAAGGCAGTCCGGTCCCCACAACCGGTATGCCTTCAATATAACCTCTGTGTCCGTATTGCTGGAAAAAAATTCCCCCTTTTTTTTAAGCTCTTCCCGGATTTCCTGGAAATTATAAATCTCTCCATTATGGACAATCCAGTATCGGCCATCTTCTGTGCACATGGGCTGATGCCCGGCTGTGGAAAGATCGACAATCGAAAGTCGAGTATGCCCAAAAGCAATAAATGCGCCATCAGGAACTGTCCCGGAGAACGGCTCTTGTGGCGTATAAAGGGCGTCTGATTTATAAACCTCTACTGGGGTATTTTTATCTCCATATATCAACGCGTTACCCGTAGCATTGAAAAATGTGATTCCCTCATCATCCGGGCCTCTGTGATGCATTGCTTTATTCATGAATTGAATATTTTTAAGAGGGATTTTACACTCGTTAAATGCAAAAATGCCTGCTATTCCGCACATTAATTTTACCTCAAAGCAACAGAAAATATCGCCCGTTTTATGCTTGCTCTACTTACCCGAAAAATCAGATATAGGTACAAAGAATATATAAAAAGATCGTTTATTACTAGAAAATATAATGAATATTTAGCATCTGCAAACGGGAGACTCACTCCCAATAAAATGGCTGTGCTTATCAATGAAATAACTTTCCAAATTGCTGCTAACTCTTGCCTGTTTCGCACACCAAAAACTACGCTTATTGGAGATACCGTAAACCTCAACGCCACGCCAGGAGCTAAGATCATAACGTATTGACCAGCAACATTCCATTGTGGACCAAACAAAATTTTAAACCATAAAGGTGCGGATAGCATTACTAACAAAATGGGAATGGTCATAAAAACCAGCCTTTGAAAAACTTGTTCAACGTAAAATGATATTTCTCCTGTTACAGCTTGGGTGCTTGCAATTTTCTGATGAAAAACTTGAGAAATTGATACGCCGACTAAGGTGACCGGTAATTGAATAATTCTCATACCGAATGAATAGTATCCCGTAACTGTAGAACCAAAGAATTTAGTGAAGAACAGAACCGGCATTGCGAGGGTCAAATTGTCGAGCAGGGATGGAAAAATTCCATAGAGAGGAAATTTTTTGTACAGCTTTAGGTTGGCCACCATTTTTTTTCTGTGAATACTATCCTTGAATAGTTGGCCATCATCTCGCCATATTTTCCAACCAAGAATAAGGGTAGAGACAATCTGTCCAAGAATATCTGCACCAATGAGCACACCCGCGCCAACAAAACCGGCAATGCCAGTTCCCAATTTTGTTGTCTGAGTAGCAACAGATGAAATAATCCTTGCAATGGAAAGTCGACCAAAGTGTTTGGTTCTGGAATTCCAGTAATTCAGAGCCACAAATGTACCGTTGACAAATACGGAAACCGGGATCAGCCAAAGATATTTTCTCAGATTTTGTGACATAAGAAGATCTGCTATTATATCCCACGCAAAAAAGATACCTAATATGCTGATTCCTGTTGTGATTAAGACAAATGCGAGGCTAACTCCTAATAAATTCGCAGCTTCCTCATCGGTTTTTGGGAGCATGATGGAAACTTCATAGCGTAGGCAAACCACAACATTGATGATACTTGTAATGGACAAGAAAAGGGCCGCAATACCAAATGCCTCTGGCGTAAATAGCCTCGCGATGAACGGTGCGGCAAGCACACCTAAAGCTTGGGCAAATACGTTGCCTGTGACGAGCTTTAAAACATTTCCTGCAAAGCTATATGAATGATTTGACATGTGGTTATTCGTCAGTAAGTTGATTAGCTGCTAAGCAGTAGATTATATTTTTCACCGCCCGACCATTTCCATAAAACTCTGGCCGGGGAATATCCGATTTCAAAGATCTGACTGTTTTAACAATATGTTTCCTATCTGCTCCTACTACCGCATTCCAACCTACTTCCACCGTTTCCATCCATTCGGTTTCCGTTCTCATTGTAACGCAGGGCACGCCAAATAAGTATGCCTCTTTCTGCATACCGCCGGAGTCGGTGAGGATTGCTCTCGCATGTTGTTCAAGGATGAGCATGTCAAGATAGCCGACTGGCGAAATACATCTTAATTTTGAATGTTGAATGTTCAGTTTTGAATCTAATAAACATTGCCTTGTGCGCGGGTGGACTGGGAATATGATTGGTTCGTTTAATTCAATGAAAGCTGAAAGAATATTGTGTAGGTTTTCGGGGTTGTCTGTATTATATGGACGATGTACTGTTGCCAGCAGGTATTCTTTTGGTTTTATATCCAAATTTTCAAGAATGTTTAATCGCCTTTTGGCAATTTCAGAGAACTGCAGTACAGCATCGTACATGGTGTCACCAACGTTAACGACCAGGGGCGAAACCTGAAAGTTAAAGGCCGAAGGCTCATCTTTTAAAAGCTTTTCATCTATCAGTTTCCCATTATTGGCTATATTGTTGAAACCTTCATTTTTAAGATTTTTTACGGCTGTTTCTGTGGGGCAGAAGAGTATAGCTGCGCATTGGTCGGTGAGGATACGGTTTATTTCTTCGGGCATTTCTCGATTAAAAGATCGAAGCCCTGCCTCGACATGCGCTATCGGGATATGCAGTTTTGCTGCGGCAAGCGCCCCGGCGAGGGTGGAATTTGTGTCACCATAAACCAGGAGCCAATCCGGATTTTCTTTAATCAGAATTTCTTCTATCTTTTCCAGCATGCGGCCCGTCATGGCACCGTGTGAAGCGCTGTTAATACCAAGGTTATATGCCGGTTTTGGAATATCCAGTTCTCTGAAAAAGACATCCGACATATCAGCGTCAAAGTGCTGCCCGGTATGGATGACGATTTCTGTAATTGGTGAGCACACTGAAGCACTCCTCTGGTTATATGCCGCAATGGCTCTGGAGACAGGCGCAGATTTAATGAATTGTGGGCGTGCACCGACGATAGTCGCAATTTTCATTTTAGCCCGCTTTCGCATTTTGTGAATGTGTTTCCACATTCAAGACATTCTATCTCATCAGTCAGACGCCCCCCGCAAAAACACACCCAACCGATCTGTCTGCCAGGATTGCCGACAACGATCGCGTGGTCCGGGACATTTACATTCACAACGGCCCCGGCACCGATGAACGAGTATCGTCCCAAAGTTATTCCGCAAACCAAGGTGGCGTTGGCGCCGATAGTTGCACCTCGTTTTACCAACGTGGACCGGATCTGGTCCATTTTTTTGATTTCAGCACGCGGGTTATAAATATTGGTAAAAACCATGGACGGGCCACAGAAAA
>ENA-ORCT01000137-ORCT01000137.1-marine-metagenome-genome-assembly--contig:-NODE-137-length-45262-cov-17.663406_pt1 | contig 45262 bp, 34 predicted proteins | sample MGYA00248632_ERZ508511 | MGnify/ENA primary metagenome ERZ508511 (study PRJEB26182, sample SAMN06268839) | marine metagenome | isolation source: Tt an P1-techrep anaerobic enrichment on pine from...
CTGGTGGTCAGCAAGGCGGTTGAGCTCAGTGCCGACGGCCTGCTGGCCAACTCCGGCGGTCGCTATGAAGACAATGTCATTGCCCTGTACGAATTCAAAGCGGGTGAAGGGCAAACTGCATTTGACACCAGCGGTATTGAGCCACCGCTCAATCTCACGCTCAGCGGCAACGTTGACTGGGTTGGCGGCTGGGGCATCGACCTTGGCCCCGCAGGAGAAAACAGCGAAGGATTTATGGTGCCTGCCGGCAAGGCCCAGGGCAGCACCTCGGCAAGCCGAAAACTCCACACCCAACTGACCACCTCCGGTGAATACAGCATCGAAGCCTGGGTAGCTCCCGGGAATATCACCCAGGAAGACGCTCGCATCGTCACCTATTCCGGCTCCGCGACCACACGCAATGTAACCCTGAGCCAGTCGCTCCAGCGTTACGAAGTACTGCATCGCTCCACCACCAGCAACGAGAACAGCGCCTTTGCAACTCAGGATGCCGATATGCTGTTACAAGCAACCTTGCAGCATGTGGTGGTTAATTACAGCCCGACGACCGGTCGACAGATCTTTGTCAACGGTGAGTTTTCGGGCGACCTTGATCCCGACGAGGGCGGACTGCTAACCGAGTGGGACGACAGCTTTGCCCTGGTGCTGGGTAATGAAACCGACGGTAATTCCCCGTGGCAGGGGGCCATCCGTATGGTGGCCATTCACAACCGTGCATTAACACCCCAGCAGATTCAGGCCAACTTTGAAGTGGGTGTGGGCCAGAAGTTCTATCTGCTGTTCGGGGTCTCCCACCTGATTGACCTGCCACAGAGCTTTATCGTATTTGAAGTCAGCCAGTTCGACAGCTACGCCTACCGATTCACCAGTCCGTTTTTCATCAGCCTGGATGACAGCGTCGAGCCCTCGAATATCCCGCTCAGGGGAATGCGTTTGGGTATCAACGGCAAAGAAGCCACTGTCGGGCAAGCCTGGGCCAACCTCGATGTCCTGCTGGATGCAGACCTCTACCAGCCAGGCGTCGGCCAGCCACTGTCCCCTCTGGGCACCATTATTGCGCTTGAAGGCGGCCCCGGAATTGACGAGTTCTTCCTGACCTTTGATCAGATTGGCAGCAACCAGTTTGCCCGGACCGAGCCCGCGCCCCTGCCGCAGCCCGAGCCGGCAGACCTTCCGGCGTCACCGGAAATCGGTCTGAAAACCTTTGATGAAATCAATGCCTCCATGGCCCGAATGACCGGCGTTGCCACCACGCATCCGGATGTAAGTGCCACCTACAATACCGTGAAGCAACAACTGCCCACGGTGGAGAATATTCAGGGTTTCCTGTCGTCGCACCAGATGGCGGTTACCCAGATGGCCATTCAGTACTGTGATGCACTGGTATCCAGCAGCCAGCTCCGAAGTGACATGTTCCCGGGGTTCAACTTCTCGGCTCCGGCCGACAGTGCCTTCGAGCACGGAGGCAAGAGCCTGATTATCAACCCACTGATCTCCCGGTTCGTTGGCACCAATCTGGCTTCCCAGCCAAGCACCACCGACATCGAAACGGAGCTGGGCCAGCTAATCGACAACCTGAAGGTTTGCGACGCCGGTTGCTCCGCAGATCGCACCGAGACGGTGGTCAAGGCAACGTGTGCCGCTGTCCTGGGCAGCGCGACTACCCTGGTTCAGTAGAGGACGCCAATCATGTTTATTCGTAAAAACAGAAACAAGCCCCTGGCCAACGGTAGTCCACTACTACACGATGATCATGGCAAACCCCGCACCCGCCGCGAGTTCATTTCTCAAGGGTTGATGGCGGGCACCGCCACAGTCTTCGGGGCCTCCATTTTCAGCCTGTTCGCCAATCCCCGCGAAGCTGCTGCCGCGCTCTCCCCGGATCTGGAGAACCTGAAAGAAAGCTGCGGTATTGCGCTGAATGGCGCCGGCAAAATTCCCTTCATCTGCTTTGACCTGGCTGGTGGCGCCAATATCGCCGGCTCCAATGTCTTGATGGGAAAGTCCGGGGGGCAGATGGATTTCCTGAGCACTGCCGGCTACAACAAGCTTGGCCTGCCGGGCGACATGCTCCCGAATAATCCCGCGTTCGTGAACACGGATCTGGGGCTGGCGTTTCATTCAGACAGCGGCTTCCTTCGGGGTATTATGCAAAGCACCAGCGCTGGCACCCGCGCCAACACCAACGGGGCCATCATCGCCGCGCGCTCTGAAAACGATACCGGGAATAATCCCCACAACCCGATGTACGGTATTCACATGGCCGGCGCGGATGGCTCGCTTTTGTCACTGGTCGGCTCACAGAGCTCGGAGTCTGGCGGCAACTCCCTCGCACCGATGAACCTTATCGACCCCAAGGTACGCCCTACCAAAATTGATCGCCCCTCCGACGTGACCGGCCTGGTAGACGTGGGTGACCTGATCGGCATCCTGGATCAGAAAGACGCCGTTGCCGTAATGGAATCAATCCATCGCATCAGCGATGCCAAAATGGGCCGGGTGAATACCAACATCTCCACCGATGACGTGGTTAAACAACTCGTTCGCTGTGGCTATATCAAGAGTGCGGACCTGGCGGACCGTTTTGGCAATCCGGCATCCCTGGATCCGGTGGCGGATCCTGACATTGTCGGTCCGGCGGGCATTTTTTCCAGTAGCGAATTCAGTGGTAACCGGGAGTTTCAGAAAACCGCCTCGGTCATGAAGCTGGTCCTGGAAGGCTATGCCGGGGCTGGCACCATCACCATGGGCGGGTACGACTATCACACCGGCGAGCGGGGCACGGGCGAGCGGCGTGATGAACAGGCTGGGCGTTGCATGGGCGCCTGCCTGGAATATGCGGCGAGGAAGCAGATCCCGTTAATGCTCTACGTATTCAGTGACGGTTCTGTATCCAGCAACGGCCGCATTGACGACTCTCTGGAAGGCCGGGGCAAGGGCGAGTGGACCGGCGACAATCAGCAGACTGCAGCTTCGTTTTTCCTTGTATACAATCCTGCCGGTCGCCCCGGAGCCATCCGTAACCAGATTGGCTTCATGCGCTCAGATGCCTCCGTGGAAACCGCCTCCAGCCCGGCCGCCAACAACGTCAACCAGTTGGTTCAAACGGTGCTTTTGAACTACATGGCACTGCATGGCGAACAGGGTGATTTTGGCGCTCGCTTTACCGGCCACGGCCTGGGCAACAGCACCATGCAGGACAGCCTGATTGCGTTCTCCAATGTGGTCAACGGCACCATCAACGGCTGACGGCAGGGACGTTGCCTCTACTACTGCTCTGGGGGAGCCAGCCCTTCTGACACATGCATCATGCGTTTGTCGTCGATCACAACCACTTCGATCGCCGGCAAGCGCTCCACCATCTTGAGGCCTTTCTCCGGGCCCAGAACAAAAACCGCGGTGGACAAGCCATCGGTGGTCAATGCATCGGCACCAATAATCGTAACGCTCTGTACTCCCTTCACCGAGCGGCCAGTGCTCGGTGACAGTATGTGGTGCACGCGCTCACCGGCGTCATCAACAAAAAAGCGCTCGTAGTCGCCGGATGTGGATACCGCAACATCCTCCAACGGCAACACCACCGCGTTGTCATTGCCAGACCGGGGATCCCGGATACCCACATACCACGGGCGCCCCCGCTTGTCCCCCAGCAGACGCATATCACCGCCAGCACTCAACCGGGCGTGGCGTATGCCGTGGGCTTCCAGCACTTCAATACCCAGATCGACAGCGTAACCTTTAGCAATGCCGCCCAGGTCCACCAGCATTCCCGGCTGGCGAAACGCCACCGTTTGCCCGGATACATCCAATACGACATCGCGGAAGTTTACCCGCGTGAGCCCGGTCGCTACCTGTTCATCCGTTGGCTGCTTGCCGGCCCGAAAGTCATAGAGGTAACCCACCGAGCCAAAGGTGACATCGAATGCCCCCTCACTCAGCTCGGACACCTCACGGGCTTTCTGAAGCACCTTAAACAGACCATCACTGACGTTAACCGGGCCTTTTCCAGCCTCCCGGTTCAGCGCTGATAATTCAGAATCTGCCCGGTACCGGCTCATTTGGGTATCAACACGGTGAAATACATCGAATACCTCACGGGCCACCACATCGGCGGTCACGCTTTCATCAGCCCAGAACTCAAGCTCAACGGGCGTTGTCATTGCCGTGTCGGAGTATCGGTGCCACTCGGCACTGGCCGGAAGCGCCACCAGCAAAGCGAGCAATGCCATGAGCACCACCGACAGGCTTTCAGTCGAGCGCGAATAGGTCATTCTTCTCAATGTTTCCCTGCCTTATAGCAACGGTTGTGTGATCGAACGCTCGTCCTACAAATTGTTACCGGAACTTCAACTTTAGTCCCATTGTTGGCCGGACAGTATCGGCTGACACTTGAGTTGCCCAATAAACAATCAAAATAACTGTTTGCAACGCAGCGATACCAGCTGTGCTGCCGTTACGGAGGCCAACGTAAATGAGACCAAGGAACGCGCTGATCTTTGCGACTGTCCTGCTATTATCCAGCACGACCGTCCTCGCCGATACCCTCAAGATAGGTTTGAATTACCCCCAGACCGGAAGATACAAGGACCAGGGCCTTCAACAACGGCTTGGCGCCTATCTGGCGGTAGATGAAATCAACCAGGCAGGCGGTGTTATGGGCCAGCCCCTCGAACTGGTGATTCGCAATACCCGTGGAGAACCAGACCAGGGCGCCAGGAATACCGCCGAACTGATTGACCGCGAGGGCGCGCAGATGGTTTTCGGTGGCGTCTCCAGCGCCGTCGCTATTGCTTCCGGCAAAGCCGCCAGGGATCGTAACCGAATCTACTTCGGCACCCTGACCTACTCCAATGCCACCACCGGCGCCGAGGGGCATCGATATATGTTCCGGGAGCCCTACAACGCCTGGATGACGGCCAAGGCACTGAGCCAGTATCTCAATCGTAACCACGCCGACCAGAAGTTTTTCTACATCACCTCAGACTACACCTGGGGATGGTCCGTGGAAGAATCGGTACGAAAGTTTTCCAACACCGAAAACACCGACGTGCACCAGGGTGTAAAAACCCCCTTCCCCCGGGCGCTGATCAATGATTTCCGCGCAGCGCTGGAACAGGCCCAGGAGAGCGATGCCAAGGTATTGATGATGGTATTGTTCGGCGATGACATGGTCCGGGCTCTGAACCTGGCCTATGAAATGGGTTTGACGGAAAAAATGCAGATCGTTGTGCCCAACCTGACACTGGGGATGGTCAGACAGGTTGGCCCGACCATCATGGAAGGTGTTGTTGGTGCCGCCCCCTGGGTCTGGAACCTGCCCTACGAGAACAACTACCAGCGTGGTAAAGACTTTGTTGAGGCCTTCTCAGACCGCTATGAAATGCGCCCTTCATCATCCGCGGCCTCGGCCTACAGCATTGTTTACCAGTACAAGGATGCTGTCGAACGGGCCGGCAGCACCAACACAGACGCCGTTATCCGGGCCCTTGAGGGGCATCGCTACAGCTTCCTGAAAGATGAACAGTACTGGCGCGAGTTCGACCACCAGAATGTCCAGACCGTCTACGTGGTCCGGATCAAACCTCGTGAAACCGTGGTGGCAGACCAGTTCAGCTCTGATTACTTCGAGATCATCGACTTCCTGCCCGGTGATGAAGCCGCACAAACCCGCGAAGAGTGGGAGCAACGCCGCAAAGAGGCAGGTAAGCCCACCCGCCTGTGACAGGGTCGCTTTACCGGACCAGGCAGTTTCCTGATAATCGTTCCATGACAGGCGTTATGTGCGATTATCAGGAGCACTCAGGCAGTGGCAAATAACAAAGGACTGGTTTCAGGCAACTCTCACACTCCCCCCACGCAATGCGATGTTCTGGTGGTCGGGGGCGGCGTAAACGGCACCGGAATTGCCATGGACGCCGCAGGCCGGGGGCTTCGGGTTGTTCTGTGTGAGATGAACGATCTTGCCTCTGCCACTTCGTCCAGCAGCAGCAAACTTATCCACGGCGGTCTGCGCTATCTTGAGCATTACGAATTCCGGCTGGTCAGGGAAGCACTCGGTGAACGGGAGGCCCTGCTACGAAACGCCCCACACATCATGTGGCCGATGCGTTTTCGCCTGCCCCATCAGCCCCACCTGCGACCAGCGTGGATGATCCGTACCGGCCTTTTCCTCTACGATCATCTGGCCAAGCGCGAACTGCTGCCCGGCTCCCGGTCTATTACCTTTGGCCCGGACTCGCCCCTGAAACCAGACATCAGCCGTGGATTCGAGTATTCGGATGGCTGGGTTGATGATGCCCGGCTGGTGGTACTGTCTGCTCGCAAGGCCGCTGAAAAAGGCGCAACCGTATTGACCCGCACCCGCTGTAGCCGCGCCGAGCGCCGTAACGGGCAATGGCACGCCATCCTGGACGATCACCACCGGGACAAGCAGTACAACATCCGCGCCAAGGTGGTCGTTAACGCCACCGGCCCCTGGGTCAGCAGCCTGTTCGGTGAAAGCCTGTCTATGCCAGCTCCCAAGCAGATCCGCATGGTCAAGGGCAGCCACATCGTCGTACCCAGGCTCAACCAGGATACCGAAGCCTATATTCTTCAGAATCAGGACGAGCGCATTGTTTTCGTGATCCCCTACGAGGACCGCTTCTCCCTGATCGGCACCACCGATGTCGATTACGTGGGCGATCCGTCGCAGGCACGGATTTCCCCAGAGGAAACCGACTATCTGCTGTCGATCGTCAACCAGTATTTCCGCCGGCAACTGTCCGCCAACGATGTAGTCTGGAGTTACTCCGGTGTTCGGCCGCTGATGGACGACGAGGGTGGCACCGCACAGTCTGCCTCTCGCGACTACTCATTCGAGGTTGATGACGAGGACTCGCTGCCCCCTTTGATCTCGGTATTCGGGGGCAAGATCACCACCTACCGGAAGCTCGCCGAAGCTGTGACCGATCAGGTCAGTCGCTATTTTCCCGGTGCCGGCCGGTCCTGGACCCGAACGGCCGTGCTGCCCGGCGGCGACTTCAACACTCAGGAGCAGCTGGCCACCGAACTCGCAGCTGATTTCCCCTGGCTGGACGATGCTGTAATCCATCGGTTTGTGCGAAGCTATGGCACCAGCAGCTACCACATTCTGGAAGGCTGTCAGAACATGGCCGATCTCGGCCACTGGTTTACCGATACCCTGTCTCGTCGCGAGGTCGATTATCTGATAACCCACGAATGGGCTATCACACCAGAGGACCTGCTCTGGCGGCGAACCAAACAGGGCCTGTACATTAAGCCGGAACAATACAGCGAGCTATCTGAGTATATGGCCCGGAGTGGCCAGGTCAGTCCAGAATGCTAGCAACTCTGGCCTGAATAGCCGGCACCACTTCCGATTCAAACCAGGGATTCTTTCCCAACCAGAGGTTATTGCGGGGGCTGGGATGGGGCATCGGAATGACATCAGGCCAGAATTGTTGCCACTGCCGCACATTCTCGGTAACCGCACGCCTTGCGCCGGGAATATGCCAGGCATGAGCATATTGACCGATCAGCAAAGTCAGGCGAATCTCCGGCAAGCGGTCGAGCAACGCCTGGCGCCAGGCCGGAGCGCACTCGGGGCGTGGAGGAAGGTCTCCGGATTTACCGGTGCCCGGATAACAGAATCCCATGGGCAGGATGGCGAGTTTCTGTTCATCGTAAAAGGTGTCGCGGGTAATGCCCATCCATTGGCGCAGCCGGTCGCCACTGGGGTCGTTAAACGGCAGACCGGTTTCGTGTACCCGTCGACCCGGCGCCTGCCCGACCACAAGAATGCGGGAGGATTCACTAAGCTGAATGACCGGCCTCGGCTCGTGGGGCAGATCGCCTGCACAAATCTGACAGGCCCGAACACGCCGAACCAGCTCATCAAAGGACAGGTTTATCAAAGAATTGGTCATACCTCAGAATTTCCTAACGCTTCGGCAGCTCCCAGTAAACCGGTATAGGGCTCCGTCACCACGTAAACCGGTGTAAATTCCATTAGCGGACGCATCCGCCCCTTGGCTACAAAGGCTTCACGGAACGGGCTCCCAAGAAAAAAGTCGAGAAACCCTGGCAGCATACCGCCACACAGGTACACGCCGCCCAGACTCCCCAGCGTCAGCGCCGAATTGCCTGCGGTTCGCCCAAGCATTTCGCAGAAATGCCGAAGGACTTCCCCGGCCAAGGCATCGGAGGCGTCCACAGCGGCGGCTGTGATCTTCTCCGGAGCATCGAGCGGGGCCGCCACGCCACGGATTTCGGCATGGGCCTGATACAGGTTCAGCAAACCCTGGCCGCACAGAATCCGCTCGACCGACACCCGCCCAAACCTGGCCCGGAGAAGGCGCAACACGTCCATTTCCGTGTCATCGGTGGGGGCAAAATCCACATGGCCCCCTTCAGTCACCAAAGGCACCCAGCCATTTCGAATCGGAACCAGACCGGAAACGCCCAGGCCCGTTCCCGGACCCATCACCAGTTTCGGCCGGCCAGGGTCTCCCGGGCCGCCACAAACGTGCACCAGATTGGCGTCCGGTACATGGGGCACGCCCAGCGCCATGGCGGTAAAATCATTGATGACCTTGAAGGCCGACCAGCCAAAGACCTGTCGCACCGCCTCAATGTCAAAGCGCCAGTGATTGTTGGTCATTGTCACCCGGGTACCGCGCAAGGGGGAGGCCACGGCCAGACAGGCCTGCCTGACCGACGCCACACCTACACGTTCCAGATAGGTGACCACCGCCTGATCCAGGTTCTCGTAATCACGGCAGGGCAAAACTTCAATAGCTTCTGGTTCTATACTGCCCTGCCCCACCAGAGCAAAGCGTGCATTGGTTCCCCCAATGTCCCCCACCAGAGAATAGTGTTCTTCTGTCATGCCTCGTGGTTCCAGAAAAAACTGGCACCTTGTTCAGGGTTGCTTGCCGAACGACGGAACCAACCAAACAGCTCCCGCCCGTAGCCCGTATGATAGCCGGACAGATCCGTCGTTGCAGGCCTGCGGGCGGCCAGCACGTCATCCTCTACCCTGATGCTGAGGGTTCCGTTGCGGGCGTCCAGGACAACGGTATCCCCGTCTTCAACTCGGGCCAAAGGTCCGCCATCTAACGCTTCGGGGTATACGTGGATGGCGGCAGGCACTTTCCCGGAAGCGCCAGACATCCGGCCATCCGTCACCAGGCCCACTTTGTAGCCCCTGTCCTGCAACACCCCCAGATAAGGGGTGAGTTTGTGTAGCTCCGGCATACCATTGGCACGGGGACCTTGAAATCGCACAACCACAACGCAATCCCGATTCAGCTCTCCGGCCTCGAAGGCCGCCTTGAGCTCGTTCTGATCGTTGAATACCACGGCCGGGGCCTCAATGGTATGGTGCTCAGGCGCGACTGCCGAGACCTTGATCACGCCCCTGCCCAGATTGCCCTCCAGCACCCTGAGCCCACCATCCGGCGCAAAAGGCTGGGCCACACCACGGAGTACCTCCGGCATGGCACTTTGCTCAGCTGCAGGCTTCCAGGCGGGCTTACCATCGTCGAGTTCCGGCATGCGGGCGTACTGCTCCAGGCCTGGGCCCATCACTGTGTGCACGTCGTTATGCAGGTATCCGCCAGCAAGCAGTTCGCGGATCAGGAACGGCGTACCACCCGCCTCGTGGAAGGCATTCACATCCTCCTGGCCATTGGGATAGATACGGGTCAACGAGGGCACAACCGCAGAAAGCTCGGCATAGTCATTCCAGTCAATGATGATGCCGGCAGCGCGGGCGATGGCTATCCAGTGAATGGTGTGGTTGGTTGAGCCGCCCGTTACCAGCAGGGCGACCAGAGCATTGACGATGCTCTTTTCGTCTACCATATCGCCCAGCCCCAGATCTCCACCGTTAGGTTTCGATAACCGGATAACCTGTTCAGTCGCTGCCCTGGTCAGCGCATCACGCAGCGGTGTGCCTGGATTCACAAAGGCGGCACCCGGCAAGTGCAGCCCCATCACCTCAACCAACAGCTGGTTGCTGTTGGCGGTGCCATAAAAGGTACAGGTACCGGGACTGTGGTATGACTTGCTCTCGGCTTCCAGCAACTCCTCTTTGCCAATCCTGCCTTCAGCATAGAGCTGACGGATGCGCTGCTTCTCTTTGTTGGGCAATCCGGACGGCATGGGGCCGGCGGGTACCAGTATGGTCGGCAGATAGCCAAAACTCAGCGATCCGATGAGCAGCCCCGGAACAATCTTGTCGCAGATCCCCAACAACAGCGTGGCATCAAACATGTTGTGGCTGAGAGCAACCGCCGTGCTCATGGCGATCGTGTCCCGGGAGAACAGGCTGAGCTCCATGCCAGGCTGCCCCTGGGTCACGCCATCACACATGGCGGGTGTGCCCCCGGCAACCTGGGCCACCGACCCCATACCATGGGCCGCCTCGCGGATGATATCGGGGAACTGTTGGTAGGGTTGATGAGCCGAAAGCATATCGTTGTAGGCCGTTACGATTGCCACGTTGGCCTTGTTCATCAACTTGAGCGTGTTCTTATCCGCCTGATTACAGGCGGCAAAGCCGTGGGCAAGGTTGCCACAGGACAGCGTGCCCCGTTGGGGGGAGTTCTTTTTCAGCGCCGCCATACGACAGAGGTACTCTTGCCGCGTGGCTTGACTTCGGGCCACAATTCTCTGAGTAACCTTCACTATGGTTGGATGCATCCTGCAGCCTCCTCTACGGATTCACTCGAACATAGAACAAAGAATAGTAAAAAACGCTTCAAAACATAGACACAGCAAAAAATTATCGCCATTATTTTGGTAACTTTACTACATATCACGAAAGCAGGCATCGGGAGCCCTCGAACATCTAGCGAGGTGAAACCGTGTCACAGAAGGGTCATCAGTAGTTCATATACTGGCACCCGTTTTCATTGACCGCCGGCACTGTCGACTCTTCGCCCATACCGGCGAACCCGGAATAAGGACACCCACATATGCTCAGGCGCACGAAAATTGTCGCCACGCTCGGCCCCGCCACAGACACACCGGAGTCACTTGCCGCCATCATCAAGGCTGGCGTTGACGTGACTCGCCTGAATTTTTCCCATGGCAGCGCCGAAGAGCACATGGCCCGGGCCCGCCAGGTTCGTGAAGCCGCTGCAGCACAGAGCCGCTTTGTTGCCCTTCTCGCCGACCTTCAGGGCCCCAAGCTGCGCATCGCGCGGTTCACCGATAACAAGGTATTCCTGGAAGCCGGGCAAACCTTCGTTCTCGACGCCAGCATGGACAAGGACGCCGGCACAGCCGAGCGGGTGGGCATCGACTACGAGCAACTGATTGAAGACGTTGCCCCCGGCGACATTCTGGTGCTCGACGACGGCCGCATCGAAATGGAAGTGATGTCGGTAGACGAGCACAGCATTACCTCCAAGGTACTGATTGGCGGTCCATTATCCAACAACAAGGGCCTGAACAAGCGAGGCGGAGGACTGTCTGCCGAAGCTCTGACCGAGAAAGACAAGCAGGACATTGTTACCGCCGCAAAACTTGACGCGGATTATGTCGCCGTCTCATTCGTGCGCACCGCCGAAGATATGCACATCGCGCGCAGACTGCTGAGCGAGGCCGGCTCTGAGGCGGGCCTGGTCGCCAAAATTGAGCGGGCGGAGCTGGCACACGACGACCAGGCCCTGGATGAGGTCATCCTCGCCTCAGACGCCGTCATGGTCGCCCGGGGCGACCTGGCGGTTGAGATTGGCGATGCCGAACTGGTAGCAGTTCAGAAGCACATCATTGCCCGCGCCCGGGTTCTGAACCGGGCGGTCATCACCGCAACCCAGATGATGGAATCGATGATCACCAACCCGATGCCCACCCGGGCCGAGGTGTCCGACGTCGCGAATGCCGTAATGGACTACACCGACGCGGTCATGCTGTCGGCCGAAACCGCAGTAGGTGACTATCCGAAAGAAGCGGTAGAGGCCATGGTCCGCATCTGCCTGGGGGCCGAACGGCATCCCTCCATGCACCAGTCCAAACACCGGATTCACGAGAGCATGGAGCGGGTCGACGAAGCCATCGCTTTGTCTGCCATGTACGCCGCCAACCACCTGCAGGGTGTGCGTGCCATCATCTGCATGACTGAGACAGGCGCTACCCCCAGACTGATGTCACGCATCAAGTCCAGCCTGCCGATCTTTGCCCTGTCGCGCCATCACTCCACCCAGCACCGGGTGGTTCTTTTCCGCGGCGTGCAGACCATACCCTTCGATTCGGCCCGGATTGCCAATGAGCAGACCAATGCTGAGGCCGTGGAACAACTGCGCAGACGCGGCGTAGTCGGCGAAGGTGATCTGGTGGTGATTACCAAGGGGGATTACGTCAACGCTCAGGGCGGCACCAACACTATGAAAATCGTGCGCGTTGGCAGCGATATCCGCTAGCCGCCGAGCAGCGCCTGACACAGCCTTCGGCCAGACACACAAAACCCACCACGACGGTGGGTTTTGTGTTTACCGGTTTAAAGGTCGCCCAGACTTCCCCTGGCAATTTCCGACACTGCCGGCCAGTCTTTACCGGCAATGGCCTCTGCCGGCGTGAGCCAGGACCCACCAACAGCACAGACATTCGTTAACGCCAGATAATCTCTGGCTGTCTGGCGGCTAATGCCACCAGTCGGACAAAAGACGACATCGGGAAATGGCCCGCTGAAGGCCTTAAGCGCAGGGATACCCCCTGCCACTTCCGCCGGGAAAAACTTGAACTCCCGATAGCCCAACGCATACCCCATCATCAGCTCGGACACCGTCGAAACCCCTGGTAACAGCGGTGCCTCGGAGGTAACACCGAACTCCAGAATGGCCTCAGTAACCCCGGGGGTAATCACAAACTGCGCACCAGCAGACTCCACCTGTCGATACTGGGCAATACTGGTAACCGTTCCTGCACCAACCCAGGCTTCGGGAATGGCTTTCCTGACCTTTTCAATGGCACGCACTCCATGCTCTGTGCGCAAGGTGATTTCAAGCACCCGAATACCTCCATCTACCAGCGCACGGCACAGCGGGATGGCATCGTCCGGGTCTTTGATCGCAATCACAGGCACCAGAGGTGAGGCTGCCAGAACGGCCTGCACCCGCTCGCGATGATAGTCCGACAATTGATTCATGATGATCTCCTAAAGCAGTTAGCGGCGGTGACCAGACAAGCAACGCGCCGTCACGGGCTCCAGAACACTTCCAGGCCGGGTTTCAGGAAGGCCCGCACCGGCATGGCAAATACATCATCCAGGGCCGAACACGCCCTTCTGAGTGTATCCAGCTTGTCCTCCCCTTTCAGGTGCAGCGCGGTAAAGCGCGCTTGCGCCAGTACCGCCCGGGTCAGCGTCACCCTGGGCTGAGGCTGGGATTCGGGTGTCATCGCCGCTACCAGGCCAGTATTGAACTTATCCATGGCTTCAGGCAGCTCAGGCGCATCCGGAAACAGCGAAGCGGTATGACCGTCATTGCCCATTCCCAGTATCACCACATCCACCGGCAAAACCAGCACCGAAAGCGCCTGCCGAACTGCCTCCAATCCTTGATCCGGGATTTCCCCCGGCTGCTTCAGTGCCAGGTAACGGGCTTTCGCAGCCCTGCCCACTAACAGATTGTTTCTGACCAGGGTTGTGTTACTGGCAGGGTCGCCCTCCGGCACCCAGCGCTCGTCCGCCAGCACAACATCCACTCTGGACCAGTCCAGATCCGCGTCGGACAACGCCTTGAAGAAGGGTAAAGGCGTAGAGCCTCCGGACACCACCAGGCTGGCCCTGGGCGCCTGTTCAAGACGACTGGCGAGCACATCGGCGACCGTCGAGGCCAAGGCCCGGGCCACGCCCCCGGCATTATCGTCGGCGTGGAACCCGACCCCCTCTGGCAAGCGAATGTCAGGCATCCTCATACCAGCTCCTCCCATCCCGCGTGATCATGGCAATGGAGGCAACCGGGCCCCAGGTGCCGGCGGCATATCGCTTGGGCGGTTCGCCACTGTCTCGCCAGTTAGCGATGATCTCGTCGACCCAGCGCCAGGCGTATTCCACCTCATCCCTGCGAACAAAAAGGTATTGATTACCTTTCATCACCTCCCACAGCAGACGCTCATAGGCATCCGGAATGCGTTCCGCTTCAAAGGTTTCGGAGAAGGTCAGCTCCAACGGCCCCTGCCGCAATCGCATCCCCTTATCCAGACCCTGATCCTTGGTCAGGATTTTCAGGGCCATTCCCTCATCCGGCTGCAACCGGATAATCAGTTTGTTGTTGGCCAAATGCTTCTGGTCCGGGTCAAAAATGTAGTGAGGCGCGGGCTTGAAATGGATGATGATCTGGGAAAGCTTCTCCGGTAGTCGCTTGCCCGTGCGGATGTAAAATGGCACACCAGACCAGCGCCAGTTGTCGATCTCAGCCTTCAGGGCCACGAAGGTTTCGGTGGCACTGCCCTTGTTGGCATCTTCCTCCTCCAGATAACCCGGAACCGGCTTGCCATTGCTGGTGCCTGCAGTGTACTGACCACGCACGACGTACCGATCCATCATGTCCGGGGTAATCCGCTTCAGCGCCTTGAGTACCTTTACCTTCTCGTCCCGGATACTGTCCGCTGACAGGTCAGCAGGCGGATCCATCGCAATCAGGCACAGCAACTGCAGCAGGTGATTCTGAATCATGTCGCGAATCTGACCGGCCTGGTCAAAATAGCCCCAGCGCCCTTCTATACCGACGCTCTCCGCGACGGTAATTTCAACGTGAGAGATATGATTCTGGTCCCACTGGGAGGCAAACAGGTTATTGGCGAATCGCAGGGCAATCAGGTTCTGCACGGTCTCCTTACCCAGATAGTGATCAATCCGGAACAACTGGTTTTCGTGGTAGACCTCTCCAAGCTCATCGTTGATGACCCGGGACGACTCAAGGTCGTGGCCAATAGGCTTTTCCACCACCACCCGGGTTTTCTCATTACAACAACTGGTCGCTTTCATATTGCGGGCAATCACGCCATACATCGAAGGCGGCGTGGCCATATAGACGATGAGTTCGTTGTTGGGTTCATCCCGCCACTCACGCAGAGCCCCATAGCCCTCAGGATCTGTGAAATCCAGCAACAGGTAATCCACCCGCTGCAGAAATGCATTCGCAACACCAGCATCAAACTCACGGTCTTTCACATGATAGCGAAGCTTTTCAAACAGTTGCTCCCGGACGTCCGCTGTTGTTGCCTTCGTGCGCGCAATCGCCAGAATGCGACTGCCCTGCGCGAGCAAGCCCGCGCGCTCCAGCTGATACAACGCAGGGAAGAGTTTACGCTGAGCCAGGTCACCCAAGGCGCCAAAAAGCATCAGGTCACACGGGGCATTCGCGTTCTTTACCATGAGTCGCGCCCTCCATGATTTGCCGCTCCACTTCGTTCACATTAACAGGAAGTAGTAGTTTTAGAAAAAAAACAGTCAAACTGCTGACTCCCGCCCCTCAGAAAACCACGTTATGACACGTTGACTACCGCAAACCCACCAATAAAACGGTATACTCCCGAGTTCTTAGATGATTCGGCCCCCAAGAGATCAACGGAGCATCCATTCATGACAACCAGTCACGCGCACCGGGAAGAGAATCTGCTGGAAGATATTCAGGAACGCCTGGATAATCTGAACAAGTCCGAGCGCAAAGTGGCAGAAGCGATTCTTAAGGACCCCAGCGCTGCAACGCGGTACAGCATTGCAGCCCTGGCCCGGGCGGCCAATGTCAGCGAACCTACTGTAAACCGATTCTGTCGGAGTTTTTCAGCGACGGGCTTCCCGGATTTCAAGATCCGATTAGCACAGAGCATTGCGACAGGAACACCCTATGTCGGCCAGAATATAGAGCCCGACGACACCGTGGCTGAATTCGCTGACAAAATCATGCTCAGCACCATTGCCAACCTGGATAAGTCTCGCCAGTCACTCGATCACAAAGCGCTAGCTTCGGCCATCGACTATCTTATCCAGGCAAAACAGATCCACTTTTTTGGCATGGGCGGCTCCGCGTCGGTCGCACTCGATGCCCAGCACAAGTTTTTTCGATTCAACATTCCCGTAACCTCATACGACGACGCTCTCATGCAGAGAATGGTAGCGGCAGGGGCGCAGGTCGGAGATGTGATCGTGATGATCTCATACACCGGCCGAACCAAGGAAAGCGTTGATATCGCCAGAGTGGCGCGGGAGAACGGCGCAACGGTTATTGGTATAACAAACCCGGAATCCCCTCTTGCGGAGTTCTGTACGGTGGTGGTTGGCGTCACAACCCCGGAAGACACAGAAGTGTACATGCCCATGTCTTCCAGAATTATTCATTTGACGGTCATCGACATCCTCGCAACCGGTGTAACGCTGAAACGTGGATCGGATTTTCTGGGCCATCTCAAGAAAATCAAGGAAAGTCTGAAAGCTACCCGATATCCGAAAGAATGAACCGCTCACAAAAAAGCCCCCGAAAGGGGGCTTTTTTTCGAGGTCTATAGCAAATCAGTTCCGCTCAACCTCAGCTGTATTGCGAAGGTACTGCTGGTAGGCGGTATATTCACGCTGCCCCTCCAGCTGCGCCAGGAAACGCATCAGCTGTTGGTATTCCGCACCTTCCTGATCAACCTCACCTTCGTTGACACCGGTCAGCACAATGACAGCAGCCTGATCGGCCGTAACGGCGCGGCCAACGGTTGGCGAGTCACCATCCGGGCGGGCCAGAGAAAACACTTCCTGCACCACGCGCGGGCTCAGGCCAGACACACTCCGGCCCTGATCTTCAAACTGCTGCCATTCACCGGCACCAAGTTCGTCAGCACTGGTACCAGATTCAAGCTGAGCCACGAGCTCATCAACACGGGCTGCCAGCGCTTCCCGGGTTTCGGTTCTCTCCAGAATCCGACGAATCTCCGACTCCACATCGGCCAACTCCAATTGGCGCGGTTCGTGATACTCGCGCACCCGGGCAACGACCGACACGTTATCACCCACGTCGATCAGCTCGGTATTGTAGCCACCCTCAAGTACATCTTCAGAGAACAGTTGACGTACCAGACCCGCATGATCAAAGGGTGCTGCACCGCCATCCCTGCTGACACCTTCGACCACCCGAATTTCCAGACCCAGCTCTTCGGCCGGGCTGGCAAGATCGTCGGCGGCGTAGGCCGCATCAGCCAGTTGCGAGCGAACTTCCGCAAAACGCTCACTGGCCTTGGTTCTGGCCAATTCGAGTCGCAGATCTTCACGCAACTCGTCAAAGGCAGGCACATCGGAGCGGCGCACCTCTTCCAGCTTAATCAGATGAAGACCAAAGCTGGTCTCAACCGGACCAGAAACTTCGCCTTCTTCCAGCCCAAACAGAGCGTCTTCAAAGGCTTCATCGTAGACACCACGGCCGGCAAAACCGAGATCACCACCTTCCTGCGCAGAGACGGTATCGACTGAGTATTCCTCGGCCAGGACGGCAAACGACTCACCGTCTTCAAGACGCTGCTGGATGGTTGCGAGAGTCGCCTGCCCTTCATCACCGGCCTCTACAAGAATGTGAGCGGCACGGCGCTCTTCCCGTGCGTATTCTTCAGCACGCTCCTCGTAATAGGACCGCAATTCATCTTCGGCGACCTCAATGGACTCCGCCAACGCTCCCTGGGACAAGGTAATGTAGGCAGCATCCACCTGCTCTGGCTGACGAAACTGGTCACGGTTCTCGTCGTAGTACGCCTGTACGTCCGCCTCGGTCACATCCACCTGGTCCTGAACACTACTGCCATCGAGAGTCAGCACGCGGAAGTCACGGGTCTGGTTCTGAATGGCCAGCAAATGGGCTGCATTCTCAGGTGCCACGACACCGGTCTGGGCGATCGCCGCGCGAATCTGGTTTACCACATAGTTCTTGCGCATGCTTTCGCGGAACTCGGCAACGCCCATGCCCACATTGCGCACTGTGGCTACAAACCGATCACGATTGAACTGGCCATCCACCTGGAACTGGGGCATCTGGGTAATCAGGGAATCGATGTCGGCGTCGGTCAGCTCCAGCCCCTGGCTCTGAGCGTCCTGAGTGAGCACGGCCTCCCGGATCAACGCATCCAGCACGTCGCGGCGAATCTGATCCTCGTCCAACAGGGATTGATCCGGATTCTCCATCTGCATCAGGCGCTGCTGACTTTCCATCTGTACGGTACGCAGAAACTCCCGCTCGGTGATGTCCTGGCCGTTGACCGTTGCCACTTCTGGCTCGCCAGTGAAGCCGCCAATGATGGCATCCATTCCCCAGATCGAGAGGGAAATAATCAATAGGCCAACGATAACCTTGGCGATCGTACTCTGGGCGTTATCCCGAATATCTTGAAGCATGTTGTTCTCGAATCCCTGTTCAAGGTTCTGCTGTTGGTAGTGGTGAGGCGAAAGCTGAGTGAGCCACCGTTAACACGCAAAAAGGCGCACCCTTACCGGAATGCGCCTTGAATTCTGATGGCAGTTCCCGAAACCGGGAACTGCCAGAGAAAGAACCGTTACTTAACGGCGTCTTTCAGGGCCTTGCCTGCCTTGAATCCAGGCACTTTAGAGGCCGGAATCTTGATTTCTGCACCAGTCTGCGGGTTGCGACCAGTACGGGCAGCACGCTCTTTCACAGAGAAGGTGCCAAAGCCGATCAGGGTAACCTGGTCGCCTTTCTTCAGTGCACCGGTGATTGAGTTGGTCATGGCATCCAGCGCACGGCCAGCTGCGGCTTTGGAGATGTCTGCGGACTCTGCAATTGCATCGATCAGTTCGGACTTGTTCACACTAAACCCCTTCGATTTCAGGTTGAAGATGTTATAGGTCGGTTTGTTTTTTCGCGGACGTTCTCGACTATCGCATAAGCGATGGGAGAATTCCATTCTTCAGTTTTTTTATTCCTTGCGGCATTAAACCGGTGTTCGGAATAGGCACTTACTGCGCGGGAGCCCTTGGTATTGGCTGCTTCACGGCGAAACAGTTATACCAACGGGCTCTCAGGCGTGTCAACAACTCATCCGGTGTTTAATGTGTATTTATGCGCTCTGCAGCGTCGCCGGAATCATCAGAAGCGGCCGATTTGCCGGTTTCCTTGTCAGCATTTTCAGCCCGGGGATCCGGCTGGTAGGCCAGCGCAATATCCAGAACCTCATCAATCCACTTGACCGGACGAATCTCCAGCGATTCCTTGATGTTGCCAGGTATCTCTTTGAGATCCCTGACATTTTCATCCGGGATAATGACAGTCTTGATGCCGCCGCGATGGGCTGCCAGCAGCTTTTCCTTCAAGCCGCCGATCGCCAGAACGCGACCTCGCAAGGTGATTTCACCGGTCATCGCTACATCCGCCCGAACGGGAATTCGGGTCAGTGCAGAAACCAGTGCTGTACACATGCCAATACCGGCACTCGGGCCATCTTTCGGGGTTGCCCCCTCTGGTACGTGCACGTGAAGATCGTGTTTTTCGTGGAAATCATCCGCCACACCCAGGCCGGCCGCCCTGCTCCGGACCACTGTAAGTGCCGTCTGAATGGATTCCTGCATAACGTCACCCAGCGAGCCGGTTTTAACAACACGCCCCTTACCTGGCGTCAAAGCGCACTCGATGGTCAACAGCTCGCCGCCGACCTGGGTCCATGCCAGACCGGTCACCTGTCCGATCTGGTTGGTTTCTTCTGCCAGTCCGTATTTGAACTTTTTGACGCCTGAGTAATCCTCAAGAAGATCCGGCGTCAGGGTCACCGAGGCCTTGGTGCTGCTCTCTACGTGCTCACGCACCACCTTACGGCAGATCTTGGCTATTTCGCGCTCAAGACCCCGTACACCGGCTTCCCGAGTGTAGTAGCGGATCAGATCCCTGATGGTCTCTTCCGGCAGTTTCAGTTCGTCCTTGCGCAGACCATTGGCCTTGAGCTGCTTGGGCAGAAGGTAACGCAACGCAATATTGACCTTCTCATCTTCGGTGTATCCGGGAATCCGGATGATCTCCATGCGGTCCAGCAGTGCCGGTGGAATATCCATGGAGTTAGAGGTACACACGAACATCACGTCAGAGAGGTCGTAATCGACCTCCAGATAGTGGTCATTGAACGTATGGTTCTGTTCCGGGTCCAGCACCTCGAGCAGAGCCGAGGCCGGATCGCCACGATGGTCCATGCCCATCTTGTCGATTTCGTCGAACAGGAACAGCGGGTTCTTCACACCCACCTTGGAAAGCTTCTGCAATAACTTGCCCGGCAACGCGCCGATGTAAGTCTTGCGGTGGCCTCGTATCTCGGCTTCGTCACGCACACCACCCAGCGCCATGCGGGTGTATTTGCGATTGGTAGCCTTGGCGATGGACTGCCCAAGGGAGGTCTTGCCAACCCCGGGAGGCCCTACCAGGCAAAGCACAGGCCCTTTTACCTTCTTGACCCGACTCTGAACCGCCAGATACTCCAGAATACGCTTCTTCACCTCGTCCAGGCCGTAGTGATCCCGGTCCAGGATTTCACGGGCCTTTTCAAGGTCGTGACGAACCCGACTGCGCTTCTTCCAGGGGACCGCCAGCATCCAGTCAATGTATCCGCGCACCACGGTAGCTTCCGCGGACATCGGCGACATCATCTTGAGCTTGTTCAGCTCTGTTTCGGTTTTCTTCCGGGCCTCTTCCGGCAGACCGGCTTCCTCAAGCTTCTGCTCGAGTTCCTCGAAATCGTTGTTACCCTCGCCGAGCTGGCCCATTTCCTTCTGGATCGCTTTCATCTGCTCGTTCAGGTAATACTCGCGCTGACTGCGCTCCATCTGCTTTTTCACACGGCCACGGATGCGCTTCTCCACTTCGATCAGATCAATCTCACCGTCCAGCTTGCCCAGCAAAAGATCAACCCGCTTACGAACGTCCAGAGCTTCCAGCAACTCCTGTTTCTCGGGAATCCGCATCTCCAGATGCGCGGCCATGGTATCGACCAGACGCTCAAGTTCGTGGATACCGGTCAAAGCATTGGAAACCTCAGATGGCACCTTTTTGGACAGCTTCACGTACTTCTCGAATTCGTCCATCAGGGTCTTGGTGAGGACGTCTTCCTCGCGCTCCGGCAAGGATTCCTCATCCATCAGAATGGCCTGGCCGGACAGGTAATCGCCTTCCTCGATGTCAGAAATGCTGGCTCGGGAATTACCCTCTACCAGAACCTTGACGGTGCCATCCGGCAGCCGAAGCATCTGCAGCACCGTCGCCAGGGTGCCCATGGCAAATACATCCTTCGGGCCCGGCTCGTCGGTGGAGGCATCTTTCTGGGCTACCAGCAGGATTTCCTTGCTGCCCTCCATTGCCGCTTCCAGCGCCTGAATGGATTTTTCGCGGCCCACAAACAGCGGAACCACCATGTGCGGGAACACCACCACATCACGCAAAGGAAGCAGCGGGTATTCGTGCACAGTTTCATCAGGTATACGGGTCATGGGGAATCCTCTGACAGTATTTCTTTCAGCATATCACCCAACATTGGGGCGCTGACAAAAATTGCAATCTTTTTACGATGGGAAATATCAGGGAGCAAACGATAAGGGCCTGAGATGAAAAAGGGGCGTTGAACGCCCCTTTTATATCACCCGGTATTCTACGCCCTGTGCCCGCTCAGTCTTCGGGCACCGCCTTGGCGTGATCGCTGCTGGCGTAGATCTTGAAGGGCTCTGAATCCCCCTTGATCACACTCTCGTCGATCACCACCTTGGAGACATCATGCTCAGAGGGAATCTGATACATGGTATCCAGCAGGGTCGCTTCCATTATCGACCGCAGACCACGGGCACCGGTCTTGCGCTCCATGGCTTTTCTGGCCACTGCGCGCAGGGCGTCTTCCCGGAAGTCCAGCTCCACCCCTTCCATATCAAACAGCTTCTGATACTGCTTGGTCAGGGCGTTTTTGGGCTCGGTCAGAATCTGCACCAGTGCTTCTTCATCCAGTTCGGTCAACGTGGCCACCACAGGCAGACGGCCGACGAATTCCGGAATCAGGCCAAACTTCACCAGATCCTCGGTCTCGACTTCGCGAATGATATCGCCAGTGCTCTTGCTGTCGTCCTGGCTCTTGACTGTAGCCGAGAAGCCAATGGAACTGCGCTCAGAGCGTTCCTGGATAACCTTGTCGAGGCCGGCGAAGGCACCGCCACAGATAAACAGGATGTTACCGGTATCCACCTGCAGGAATTCCTGCTGGGGGTGTTTACGCCCACCCTGAGGAGGAACCGAAGCGACAGTACCCTCGATCAGCTTCAGCAAAGCCTGCTGAACACCCTCACCCGATACATCCCGGGTAATGGACGGGTTATCGGACTTGCGGGAAATCTTGTCGATCTCGTCGATGTAGACAATACCGCGCTGGGCCTTTTCGACATCGTAGTCGCACTTCTGCAGCAGTTTCTGGATGATGTTTTCAACATCTTCACCCACATAGCCTGCTTCGGTCAGCGTGGTCGCATCCGCGATGGTAAACGGAACATTCAGCATGCGCGCAAGGGTTTCCGCCAACAGGGTCTTACCGCTACCGGTGGGACCGATCAGCAGAATGTTGCTTTTGCCCAGCTCGACATCACTCTTGCCCTCGCCGTAGCGAAGGCGCTTGTAGTGGTTATACACCGCTACAGACAGAACGACCTTGGCGCGATCCTGGCCAATAACATATTCATTCAGAGTCTCACGGATCTCTGCCGGCGTGGGCAGGCGGTCGCTGGCCTCCTCCGGGGCGTTCTCCTGAATCTCTTCCCGGATAATGTCATTGCACAGATCAACGCACTCGTCGCAGATGAACACCGAGGGCCCTGCAATGAGCTTACGGACTTCATGCTGGCTCTTTCCACAAAACGAGCAGTAGAGCAACTTGCCGTTATCGTCGCCTCTGCCGTTTCTTTCATCTGCCATTGAAATACCTCTGTTCTTCGTTGGCCGGTGTCATCAGTGTGTACGCCGGCCGGTAGTGATGCGATGACTTTCAGTATTATTTATTCGATACGCGCTTATCAAGTATTGTATCGATCAACCCGTACTCTTTGGCCTGGGCAGGATCCATGAAATTATCACGGTCGGTATCCCGGGCGATGGTCTCGATGTCCTGACCGGTGTGCTCCGCAAGCAGCTCGTTGAGCGTGTTGCGGATTTTCAGGATCTCACGGGTATGGATCTCGATGTCCGTCGCCTGCCCCTGATAGCCGCCCAGCGGCTGATGAATCATTACACGGGAGTGTGGCAGGCAGGCACGCTTGCCCTTCGCGCCACCCGACAACAGGAAAGCACCCATGCTGGCTGCCTGACCGATGCAAAGCGTTGCTACGTCCGGCTTCACGAACTGCATGGTGTCGTAAATGGACATGCCGGCGGAAACGGAGCCACCCGGACTGTTGATATAAAGATGGATATCCTTGTCCGGATTTTCGGATTCCAGGAACAGCAACTGGGCAACCACGAGGTTTGCCATGTGATCTTCAACCGGGCCAACCAGAAAGATCACCCGCTCCTTGAGCAGACGGGAATAAATGTCGAACGAACGTTCGCCGCGTGCCGTCTGTTCAATAACAATCGGCACCAGGCCTGAGCTGGTTATCATTGTAGGGCCATCAAACGGTTTCTGCGTCATGTGCGCCTGAACTCCTTATGGACAATGGTTTGGACTCCTGCTTCAACGGGAGCCCGTTGTATTCCGGTACCCCATATACTCTGCCAGCAGATCGCCCAGATGAAAACAGCCGGACACGCCGGCTGCTTCCAGAACACGGCACCGGGCCAGAGCCCGGCGGCCATCAGCGCTGGGGCTGACCGGCCTGCACCGCTTCCTCGTACTTCATCTTCTTCTCTTTTACCTTGGCCGCGCCAAGCACAAAATCAACCACGGCATCTTCCAGCACAGAAGACTCAACCTGAGCCTTCTGATCCGGGTTGCTGTTGAAGTGTGCAACAACCTCGTCCGGCTGTTCATACGTAGAAGCGATCTCCTGGATCTTTTCTTCCACTTTCGCTTCGTCAGCCTTCAGGTCATTTTTCTTGACCACTTCCTGGAACAGCAGACCCGTCTTCACGCGACGCTTCGCCTGCTCTTCGAAGATTTCCTTCGGCAATTGCTGGAAATCCACCTGCCCGCCAAAGCGCTGAACGGCGTCCTGACGCAGGCGATCAATTTCCTGGTCAACGAGAGCCGCAGGTACTTCCAGCTCGGTAGTCTCCAGCAGACCATCTACAACGTCGTTCTTGACCTTGTTGGATACTGCCTGCTTGAGCTCGCGCTCCATGTTCTTCTTCACTTCCTCGCGGAAAGCTGCTTCGTCTTCAGCTTCGATGCCGAAACGCTTGAAGAATTCTTGATCCAGCTCCGGCAGCTGCGGCTCTTCTACCTTGTGGATAGTGATCGCGAACTTGGCATCTTTACCCGCCAGGTCTTCGTTATGGTAGTCCTCAGGGAAAGTGACATCGATTTCCAGCTCTTCACCGGCTTTACCACCCACAATGCCCTTTTCAAAGCCAGGGATCATCTGACCTGAACCCAGGGTCAGACGATGACCTTCAGCGGAGCCACCTTCAAATTCTTCACCGTCGATGGAGCCCTTGAAGTCGATAGTCACGATGTCCTTGTTCTTGGACTTGCGCTTGACCTCTTTCATGGTGGCCTGCTGGCGACGCAGATTATCGATCATGTTGTCGATATCCTTGTCGGCAACTTCAGACACCGGCTTCTCAACGTTGATCTTGCTCAGATCGCCCAGCTCAATTTCCGGCAGAACCTCAAAAGTCGCAACGAACTCGAGGTCCTTGCCTTCTTCCATGGTCTTCGGCTCCAACTTGGGCCAGCCAGCCGGATTGATATCCTGCTCCTGCAGCGCCTTGATGTAGTTGTCGCGCATAGCCTCGCCAACCACTTCCTGGCGGATGCTGTCACCAAAACGACGCTTGACCACGCTCATGGGAACCTTGCCAGGGCGGAAACCGTTCAGGCGCACGGTGCGAGCAGTTTCCTGCAGGCGTTTCTGAACCGCCTGGTCGATTTCCTGGGCGGGCACACCAATCGTCATGCGACGCTCGATGTTGGAGGTCGTTTCAACAGACACTTGCATGGAAGTTCCTCAAATTACAGATTCTGTAGGTGAATGAAAATTAAACCAAAATCCCGGCAGGAGCAGCTCACCCCAAAGGGACGCAAAATTAAAAGCCGGTAGTTTATCACGGTTTGCCCCGCCGAGAGAATCACCCGGCCACCCTGAATATGGGTTTGAGACGCGCCTGACAACGCGGTACGGGAACACAATGGGGACAAATCAGAAAAAAGAAAGGGTGGTGCGAGAGGAGAGACTCGAACTCTCACGGTATTACCCGCTGGAACCTAAATCGTTCAGCGTGACAGTGAAAGTTGTTAGGACTCTGTTCTTACAGCTTTCCTTAGATTTGCGATGTACGGTTGTGTGTCATTTTTGCCGGATTTTGGCACACTTTTGACACAGTTTAGACACCCTGTGGGGCACCTAATCTTCCTTCCTTTATATAGGTGCTTTCAGGCTCACCCTTGAGGGCACTTTTAGGGCCTTCCTGCCCCTCTTCCAGTGCCAGTATCGCTAGGTCTAAATCACCCTGTGACAGGTGGGCATAACGAAGCGTTGTTGTGATGACACTGTGACCCGCTAAACGCTGAACATGGGTGATAGGTACACCCCTTTGAATCAGCATTGTACAGAACGTATGCCTACACACGTGCGGTACGAATTGCGGATCATTGGCTAGCTCTAGGAAGTCCCTCCCTCTGTTCCAGTAGTGGGTTAACCTCCAATTGGTCCAATCTGGGAAGATTCGACTATCAGGGGCTTTGTTTTCTTTATATCTGTCAAACACCTCTCTTACTCGTTTAACCAAAGGTACAGATCTAGCTTTACCGCTTTTTGATTCCCATACTGTTAAATGGGTATCGGTTACGTCTCTAACTGTAAGTCTCCATAACTCAGACAACCTAAGACCTGTGTTGATTAATATAACAATCATATCATCTACTTCTGGCTTAATGGCTTTAAGATAACTAATAATATTTCTTTCTTCTTCATCTGAAATCCAACGTATTCTATGTTCAGCTTCTTTATACTTTGGAATTTCACAATCAAAGTCTTTCGATATATACCCCCTCTTCTTGGCGTGCTTAATCATCACACTTAGTGAAGAATACTTACGATTAATAGTAGCCGGTGACACCTCTTCGTTCTCTTCCTGCATCATCACGCCTACATCATCAATCATTCTCTGTGTGATGTTCTTTACTAGAGCATCTTGCCCAATCAGTTCGACAATAGCTTTTCCGTTGATTTCATGGGTTTTGGTAGATTTCTGGTTTTTCCATCTAGTCCGTGTAACTTCCTGCCTAAGCTCTTCCCAAGTGATAGCTTCTGTCTTGCCTTCCTTATTACGCCTACTGTCATCTACCGCTTCACCCTTCGAGTGCCTAAGCTTGGCTTCTAACTCCCATCTTTCAGCCTCTACGCGGGTTTTAAACGATTTCCGATAGCGTTTATCTAAGGTGATAGCCACTTGCCAACTATTACCGCGTTGCTTTATCGACAAATCAAACACCTCCCAAAGGACCGTTAACGATAGAAATAATAAAACAATATAATTAAAATAATTCTTGCACAGCTTTGTTAAAAAATAAAATACTTTTACTCTTTTTCATAATCAAAAAATGCACAATTTCACCAAAAAAGTCTATATGACATAAATATTAAAACTAGGTTGACAAAAACGAAACCTATGGTTTAATGAGTAATTACCTTTAAAAATTTATTTCTTTTAGACAAAAGGCAGCATCTGCAGGTGGTATCAGAAGCTTGTTGTTAAAACTTTGTAAAATAGTACGATAAGTAGAGCGGAACCTTAAATGACTAATTGGATTAACACTTAAAGATATGGATTGATTACTTAAGTAATCGGGTTAATATAAATTGGCTACTTGCTGTTATATTAACTTCATCTGAAAAGGTGATCTTTGCCCGTTGGAAAAGCGGCCAGATGTGAGAAGGGTACAGGCCAACCGCCCTCACCTAGCAAGGTATCTAGCAAGTAGAGCTAACACTTCTCTTACCAGTTAGCACACTGTCCTCGGCTCGTAGCTACCAGTTAATCCATTAGACCCAGCCAAGAAAAAGGTACTTGGTAAAAGGCGCATGGCGGCAAAAATCGCTATGTAAAATACGAGATGTGTAAGCTGGTCGGTTTAGGCAAAGGTTAATACCTCCCTACTCTCTTTTTTCAAAGGCACTAGGGCGAAGCTTTGCCTAAAGAAAAGTGTCTTTCTTTTTTAAATTTTAATTTGTTCTTTGAACAAATTAACTGTGAAACGACTGATAAGGAGTTTCGCAGATACCAACCTAATAATTATAAAATTTATTTTTCGTGTTATTCGCTACCACTCATAACCCAAATAAATTGATGTGATCGCTTTCGCTCCACACCAATTTAAACTCACTTCGTTCATTTATCAACAATGAAAATTATATAGAGTAACAATTTTAGAAAAAACAGGAAAAGACAACCTTTTCTTTATAAATAAAATAATTTCATAATATAAACATAACTATTTTCTTAAATTTTAAATTTAAATAAATTAAAAAATACAAAACATAATAAAATAAATTTCTTAAATCAATAAATACACAAGTACTCAAATACGAAAATAAGAGCTTATTTACTTGAGCAGAAATTTTAATTTGAAAATTATAAAATGGGAAAATTTAGGATGAAAATTTCAGATGTGATTTTAGACAAGGAAATTGAAGAAAGAAGAATAACAACAATCAAGGTTAGTAAAAGCAGTCAGATTAAGATAAACCTCGACACGCTAACTCGACTAATAAAGGAAATATTAAAATTAAAAAGCCAAAAAATTTCCGCAATTCTAAAGACAAAAGGGATCGAAGAAGAATTGGCAGGACAGATCTTTGTCAATCTCCTTAAGTATTCTCCATCTGACAAAGAGCAATATTTGACACATAGAGAATCTTTGGCCGCTTTCCTGTCAAAATATGTAATTATAAAATGGAAGGGGATAAAGCACAGAAAAACAGCAACCTATAAAAATCCACATGAAATATTTTTCAGCCTGCTTATTAATCAACCAAAAATTATTGACATGCTATTAGAACGCGGATTAGAGGAATTCAAAAAAAGGTCCCAGAAGTAGGCGCTAGACTTCTGCACATTCATTTCTATGAGCTAACCAATCCAAAATGAACGCAATCCCAGAGAAAATTCCCCCAATGCGAATGCCATAGACTTTCATACCTTCAGGGCAAGCAGTATTGCAATCCCCTAATACCGTTGAACGAGTTAAGCGTCAAAATTCACACTCATTGCCACTAATTTTGACACATGCGCAAGGATCAATTTCAAATAACGTTTACTATCAATCTCTTGTATCCGTCCCCACTGGATCGATAGTCTGATGGGCTTGTTGATCAACTATCCATTGAACCTTGCTTCTGGGTTTCTCTTCTAGGTCTTTGTTAATTTTCTCTACACCGTCAGGGTCACAGTAAACATAGTCGTTGTACCTAACGAATTCGCGGTCTGTAGTTGCAATATCTATTCTATGGGCACAAAAGTGAGTATTGCCGTACACATCCACATACCGTGTCAGCAACCCCTTCACGCGATTTGGAAGATTGAAAAACAAGACAACTCTAGCTGTTTCATCTGGCATCAGTCGGTGAACGTCAGGAGAACAGCGGTAATACTTCATATTATCGGTAAGCATGAATACTGTGATCTTTGTCGCTGTTCCCAAACCCACATTACTAAGTTCGATCAAAAGATAATTTTGCTCAGCAACACCAGTAACCATGCACTCTAATTTTTTATCCTCGACATCCTCTCGAAATTTTCCACCTTCCATTATCAAAATTGGCCTCACGGAGTCGTTACGCTCTCTTTCTGCCCTCTCCCTGCCCTCTTTGATATTTACTTTGAGGGAGCTAACAGTAATTGCGATACCGAAAAGACCCAGCACCAATGGGGTGAACTCACTAAGGAAATCTATAGCATTCACACCGGCTAGTGCGGCTGCACCAAGAAAAACCAGAGCAACTACGAAAACTAGTAATAGATCATTAACAACTTCAACGCTGAATCTCTTCAACCATTCAGGTATGTCCCTCATGAATTAGCTATCCTATGTTCTATATTCCCCTAATGGTTTACTACTTCTCTTCCTATGCTGTTTTCTGGCGTCAAAGGATCAAGACTTAGCGCTTTAGTCAGAGCCCTATTCTCGGCTTCACTCAATTCTGAAATGTAGTGATTCGATTCTATTAACTGGTCTGAACTTTCATGATCCTTTCCAAAAAAGTGATGCTTACAGTAGTGTTCATTGTCGAAAATGTCGATTGGATTAGTAATCACTCTTTTTACCCTTGAAGGGAGACAATAAGATATTTGGAGGAATGCTAGCTCCCCAACCGCAATTTTATCGATTTCAGACGTGGCCTTGTAAAAATCACCATTCTCACACACGAGGAAAACATTCACGTTGAGCGCCACACCGAGACCCGCATTCTCTACAGACATGGACAAAGTGGTGACATTCGGTCCGTTGGGCATATTCCAAAAACACCGCATAAGCTGGAAATCTCGGCGCGTACCAAAAACCTTTTGACGATGATCGTAGTTAACCGCCTTGGCGATAAGAACCGGCCTCACACCTTGGTCTCTTTCCTGTTTTGCTCTATCCCTTCCCTCTTTGATATTCAGCCTGAGTGCCGTAACAGTGACCAGAATGGAGAACATAGCCAAGAGTAGAGGGGTGTAGTCTTGTACTATTTCCTTAGAGGACCAGCCGGATAGCTCCACCACACCGACGATAGCAAGAGAGACACCAATCACTATCAGTGCATCCTCTGCCAGTAGCTGTACCCCTTCCCTGACTCGCGTTGGTATCTGCATACCGTTACCTTTGCCAATGAGTTAGCCAAACCCTAGCACACTGCTAGACACGCAAGAGAACAGATATCCGGTAAGGTAATCTCAATCTAACATCGTCGTCGAATTTCCGAGATACGCGTTTTTGAGACGCCGGAATTTAAAGAATTTACTTGACTCTTCTATTAGCAGCCCGGTATCGCCTGAAACGACATTCCCACCTTCCCCAAATATCTCTTCTTTGCTGGACATGGAGTTTATGGCGGTCACGAAATACAAATTACCGTATACATCCCTAAATCCTAGGTAAAAGGAGAAGTCTTGAAACCTCCCATAATTGTAGAGGAGTGTAATTGACACCTCTGAATTAACATGCAGTACCGGCAGAACACCTTCTGCCTTATAAAGGCTACCTCCTGCTTCGCCAATAAAAACAAGTTTTTGTGCAATGCCAAGACCGTGATTATGAACGGTACACTTAAAAGTCTGATAATCCCGTCTTCTACTACCTTCATTATCGGGAAGAGTAAGACGAAGTCGATAATCCGAGTAGAATTTGTCTGAAGGCATAGCTTTGCTTAATAGAACTAAAGGCTTAACACTGCTATTCCTATCAACGATTGATCTATTTCTTGCGTATACCAGATTCACAAAAAGTGTGATTAAAGTCGTGACAATCGCAAATGAAGCCAAAAACAAAGATGTTATTTCTCGAAATATTTCTTGATCTGACAGATCGACACCAATCTTATGAAAAATACCAAAAAATATGTAAGCAAAAGCGACAAGGACAAATAAACTAAAAACCATCAACAAAGATATGAATATAAATTTTTTCACTTTAAGAGCCTTCTTACTAATTATATTTCATTTCGATTTAGTATATCGATCGTAGAATTATTCATTCAGATTAGATCATTTTACGTTTTTTACCACCAAGACCTTATCTTCATTTTTGGTGAGCGCTAGAATCCACCGACAAAAACAAAGTCGCTTCCCACATCATCAAGAGTCGGGGACAGTATCACCAGATGCCATACGGCCGCGCACAATCGTAAAGGATCAGCGGGCTGTCTGGATTCCACACAGCCGCCCACAGATTGATTATTAAGATGATTAATGGACGTTGGCCTAATTGTGTTGAAAATATCAAGAAGACCAAAACAGGCAACTCCATTAGCAACTTCAGATCTTCCAGAAACAGGCACAAAAACCGAAATAATTGACTATAGAGCGCAAGCGCTCACGCTTTCCCGCTGTGTCTTTCTGCAATGTCCATAACAATAAGGTCGAAATATAGATCATTGGATACCGAAAAGTAACGCTTTTTAAGATGTGGATTAATACCGTAAGAATCCAGACACCATTAATTACTTAAACTAAGCAATGACCGGTGAAGAAATATAATTATTAGTAGAGCAGCTACTAAATCAATCATACAGGACTGATTTAAAGTAATTTTTTGTCTATTGACAAATATAGATTTCATGAGACTCCTATATATCTAATTAGGAGATAATTATCATGAAATCACAAACAATAAAAAGAATATCGACATTCGGGGAATTATGGAAAGACGTAGTAGGTTATGAAGATAGATTTTTAATTAGTAACTATGGAAGAGTGTTTGGCAAAGCATCAAAAAAGATCTTAGTACTTGGCACTAATAAAAACGGTTATAAAGTCTTATCAACGAGAATAGGCGGAAGAAAGGGTGAATATAAGTGTTTCAGAGTACATAGATTGGTAGCAGAAGCTTTCTTAGATAATCCTGATAACCTACGCCAAGTCAATCACATCGATGGCAATAAAATTAACAACCGCGTAGAAAACCTTGAATGGATCAGCAATCAAGGAAATATCAGACATGCTCTCGATATCGGTTTGATTACACCCCGGAAGGGTGAAGAATTAACCAACTCTGTACTAACAGATGAAGATGTGAGGTTTATCAGGGAACATTACACACCGAGACACCCTGAGTACGGCAGGAATGCACTAGCAAGACGATTCGGGATAGCTGGAGCAACGATTACTAGAGTGCACCAAGGGAAGGCTTGGAGGCACGTAGAACAGCCCTAAAGCGCCCTACCCTCATCATCCCCTTCTAGAAAGAGAAAAGCCCCTCAGAACGAATCTGAGGGGCTTGAATGTACACCGGGAGGGACTTGAACCCCCACGCCTTGCGGCAGTAGGACCTAAACCTACCGTGTCTACCAATTCCACCACCGGTGCAAACCTTGAAACTTGGTGCCCATTTTACCTAGTCAGTTTCTAGCTTCAACCAGAATGCTTAACACGGTATTGGCACATTTTTGACACATTTTGATGTGCCACAGTAGGAAAACCCTTGAAAATCAGAACTCTCACGGGTTGCCCCACTGGAACCTAAATCCAGTGCGTCTACCAATTCCGCCACTCTCGCATATCCGGCGCAGCTCTGAACCATAACAGGGAATCAGGGTGCTCGGAAACAAACAAGGGGAAAAGTGGGGTGGACGAAGGGGTTCGAACCCTCGACCGCAGGAGTCACAATCCTGAGCTCTACCAACTGAGCTACGTCCACCACATCAGGGAGGTGCCTGCCGGCACACTACTGCTTACTTCAACTTTGCTGGTTCGGCGAGTCCGGTACCAATCTGCGATTAACGAGATGGCGCGCCCGGCAGGACTCGAACCTGCGACCATCCGCTTAGAAGGCGGATGCTCTATCCAGCTGAGCTACGGGCGCTTGACCGTTCGCCCACCTGAATATCCAGAAAGTGGTCGGGGTAGAGAGATTCGAACTCCCGACATCCTGCTCCCAAAGCAGGCGCGCTACCAGACTGCGCTATACCCCGTTAACTGAACAACAAGTGCCTCAGCAAAGTTGGCGCGCATATTACCGGCGCCGATCGCGTCCGTCAACACGGAATTGAAAATTCCTTGCCGAGACAGTCCTATAAGTGACCACCTGTAACCGCTGGAGTTCCCGACCACCCCTCTACATTGGCGTTAACCCTGAAGCATGAGACAATGCCCGGCCTTCACTTTTACGCCCAAACCGACAAGACGGAAACATGAGCGCCAAACTGATTAACGGAAAAGAAATTGCTGCACAGGTCCGGCAACAGGTGGCCGCCGGGGTCGAAGCCAGAAAACAGAAGGGCCTGAGAGCGCCCGGGCTGGCCGTGGTACTGGTCGGTCACGATCCGGCCTCCCAGGTATACGTTGGCAACAAACGCAAGGCCTGCGAGCAGGCAGGCATCCTGTCGCTGTCCTATGATTTACCGGAAGATACCTCCCAGGCGGCACTGGAAGCGCTGGTTGACGAGCTGAACGAGAACCCCGCCGTTGACGGCATACTGGTTCAACTGCCCCTGCCCTCGCACCTGGATGCTGATCCGATTCTGGTAAAGATACGGCCCGACAAGGACGTAGATGGCTTTCACCCCTACAACATCGGCCGCCTGATGCAGCGCAAGCCTACCCTGCGGCCCTGCACACCGGCAGGCGTCATCACCCTGCTGGACTCCATTGGCACCCCCTACAAAGGCCAGCACGCAGTTATTGTCGGGGCCTCCAACATTGTCGGTCGCCCCATGAGCATGGAACTGCTGCTAAAAGGAGCCACGACAACGGTATGCCATCGATTTACCGACAATCTCGAGAAATTTGTCGGGGAAGCAGACATCCTGGTGGCCGCAGTGGGCAAACCGGGCATCATCAAGGGCGAGTGGGTCAAACCGGGCGCCACCGTCATTGATGTAGGCATTAACCGGATGGATGACGGCAAACTCTGTGGCGATGTCGATTTTGACGCTGCAGCAGAGCGTGCGGCTTACATCACCCCGGTACCGGGCGGCGTCGGCCCCATGACCATTGCCACCCTGCTGGAAAACACCCTTTACGCTGCCAACGTGCTGCACGCCGACACCTGACGCGCCATCCCGCGAATTCTTCGTCAGCGGGGGCAACCCCAATAAAAAACCCCGCCGAAGCGGGGTTTTTTATGGACGGGCGTTTTACTGCCCGTATTTGGCCTTGGCCTTCTGACGGTATGCATGCAGCAGCGGCTCTGTGTAGCCGGCCGGCTGTTCGCGCCCCTTCAGAACCAGATCCACAGCGGCCTGGAAGGCAATGCTGTCGTCAAAGTTCGGAGCCATGTTGCGATACGCCGCATCACCAGCGTTCTGCTTATCAACAACCGCAGCCATGCGCTTCATGGTTTCCATGATCTGCTCTTCAGAGCAGATGCCGTGGTACAGCCAGTTGGTCAGCAGCTGCGAAGAAATACGCAGTGTCGCACGGTCTTCCATCAGGCCCACATCGTTGATGTCAGGCACCTTGGAGCAGCCCACACCCTGGTCGATCCAGCGTACAACGTAGCCAAGGATACCCTGGGCGTTGTTGTCCAGTTCCTGCTGAATGTCCTCGGCGCTCAAGGACGACGGATCCTCCATCACCGGCACAGTCAGGATGTCGTCCAGAGACGCGCGCTGACGGTTAGCCAGCTCTTTCTGCACATCAAACACGTTCACCTGGTGGTAGTGAGTGGCATGCAAGGTAGCGGCTGTCGGAGACGGAACCCAGGCGGTGTTGGCACCAGCCTTCGGATGACCGATCTTGGCCTCCAGCATGCCTGCCATCAGATCCGGCATGGCCCACATACCCTTACCAATCTGGGCAACGCCAGACAGACCGGCTTCCAGGCCGATGTCAACGTTCCACTGCTCGTAAGCGTTGATCCAGGCAGCCTGCTTCATCGGCCCCTTACGGATGAAGGGACCCAACTCCATGGATGTATGAATCTCATCACCGGTGCGATCCAGGAAGCCGGTATTGATAAACACGGTGCGCTCTTTGGCAGCGTGGATGCAGGCCTTCAGGTTCACGGTGGTGCGACGCTCTTCGTCCATGATGCCCACTTTCAGGGTGAAGCGCGGCAGACCAAGAGCGTCTTCAACACGACCGAAGAATTCATTGGTGAACGCCACTTCTTCCGGGCCGTGCTGCTTGGGCTTAACAATGTACACAGAACCCTTGGTGCTGTTCTGGAATTTGCCGTCGCCCTTCAGGTCGTGGATGGCGATCAGGGATGTTACCAGGCCGTCCATCAGACCCTCGGGGATTTCGCTACCATCCTTCAGCAGAATGGCCGGGTTAGTCATCAGGTGACCAACGTTACGAACGAACAGCAGGCTGCGGCCCTTGAGGGTCAGCTCGCTGCCATCGGCGCCAGTGTAGGTGCGGTCGCCATTCATGCGACGAGTCATCATCTGGCCACCCTTCTCGAAGGACTCTTCCAGATCGCCCTTCATCAGGCCAAGCCAATTCTTGTAGGCGACAACCTTGTCATCAGCATCTACCGCGGCAACTGAGTCTTCGCAGTCCATGATGGTGGTCAGGGCCGATTCCATCAGAACGTCTTTAACGTGGGCACCGTCATCCTTGCCGATCGGATGGCTGGCATCAATCTGGATTTCGAAATGCATGCCATTCTTCACCAGCAAAACGCCAGTGGGGGCATCGGCAGCGCCGGTGTAACCCACAAAACCGGACTCGTCTTTCAGACCGGTCACGTCACCGTTCTGAAGTTTAACCGCCAGCTTGCCGCCGTCGATATAGTATTTTGCGGCGTCTTTATGGCTACCGGAAGCCAGAGGCGCAGAGCCATCCAGCAGGTTGCGGGCCCACTCAATCACCTTCTCGCCACGAACCGGATTGTAGCCACGACCTTTCTCAGCACCGTCTTCCTCAGAAATAGCGTCGGTACCGTACAGGGCATCGTACAGGCTACCCCAGCGGGCGTTAGCCGCGTTCAGGGCGAAACGGGCATTCATGACCGGCACAACCAGCTGCGGGCCGGCCATGGTGGCGATTTCCGGATCCACATTGGAGGTGGAGATTTTGAAATCCGCCGGCTCATCTACCAGGTAGCCGATGTCTTTCAGAAACGCCTTGTACTCAGCCATGTCCAGTTTCTGGCCCTTGTGCTCGCGGTTCCAGGTATCCATTTTTTCCTGGATTTCGTCACGCTTGAGCAGCAGCTCGCGATTACGCGGAGCGAGCTCGTTCACGATCTTGTCGAACTCGGCCCAGAACTTGTCAGCGTCAATACCGGTACCCGGAATCGCTTCGTTATTTACAAAATCGTACAGATTCTTGGCGATCTGGATGCCGCCAACTTGAACGCGTTCTGTCATCGTTGCTTGCCTCAATGGGTTTGTAGTTCCCGACTCCCCTGATGGCGCTGATAGCGCGGGGACGTTCTGATTAGAGCGCCGCATTGTACGTGAAATTCCCTACAAGGTCATTCCCACCGGTACAATGCGACATTGCGCGAATCAACTCAGTCCTGGCTCCGGCGCCAGGTGGTTCCTTCTCGGCTGTCATCCAGGATAATGCCCTTCTCCAGCAGATCATCGCGAATGCGATCGGCCTCCGCAAAGTCTTTGGCCTTGCGGGCATCGGCACGGGCCTGAATCATGGCCTCGATGTCCTGTGCAGTTAACTCACTGCCGGTATCCGCCTGGAAGAAGGCTTCCGGATCCTGCTGTAGCAGGCCGAGTACAGCACCCAGCCGCACCAGAACGGCCGCACTGCGCTTGGCGGCTTCTTCATCACCTTCCCGACGGTAATGATTGATGTCGTTCGCCACTGAGTGCAGAACAGCAATGGCGCCAGCGGTATTGAAATCATCATCCATGACCTCAGCAAAACGACGGTCGTGATCCGTTTCCGCTACATGCGCCTCTTTCGCTGGCACGATACCCCGCAGAGCATGATAGAGCTTGGTCAGGGTACGCCCGGCTTCCGCCAGGTTATCCTCTGAATAGTCCACCTGGCTCCGGTAGTGGCTGGACACCAGAAAATAGCGAACCACTTCCGCCGGGTACTTCTCCAGGATTTCGCGAATAGTAAAAAAGTTGCCCAGTGATTTGGACATCTTTTCCTTGTTCACCCGGATGGCGCCAGCGTGCATCCAGGTGTGTACAAAGGTGTGGCCAGTGGCACATTCTGACTGGGCAATTTCGTTTTCATGATGGGGGAACAGCAGATCCGGACCACCACCGTGAATATCGAAGGTATCACCCAGGCACTTGGTAGACATGGCGGAACACTCAATATGCCATCCGGGGCGACCCTCGCCCCACGGCGACTGCCAGCTCACCTCGCCTGGCTTGGCGGCCTTCCAGAGCGCAAAGTCTGCAGGGCTGCGTTTGGCCTCCTGCACATCCACTCGAGCACCGGCTACCAGATCTTCCAGCTTTTTCTTGCTCAGCTTGCCGTAATCCGGGAAAGACTCCACGGCAAAGTATACGTCGCCATTATCGGCAGCGTAGGCGTGGCCACCGGCGATCAGCTTCTGGATCATGGCAATGATGTCGTCGATAAAGGCAGTCGCCCGAGGCTCATCGTTGGGTGACAGCACGCCGAGCTTCGCCTCATCCTCGTGCATCGCCCGGATCATCCGGTCGGTCAGGTCGGTATACACCTCACCATTTTCATCAGCCCGGCGCAGGATCTTGTCGTCGATATCGGTAATGTTGCGCACATAGTGTACGTCGTATCCGCGATGCCGCAGGTACCGAGTCACTACGTCAAATGCCACCAGCACCCGGGCATGCCCCAGATGGCAATAGTCGTAGACCGTCATGCCGCACACGTACATACGAACCTTGCCAGGCTCGAGAGTTTTGAACGCTTCCTTTTGCTGTGTCAGCGTATTGTAGATACGCATTACTTGCCTCCCTTACCCCAGGAATCCCGCAGCGTTACGGTACGATTGAACACCGGCTTGCCAGCGCTTTCAGTCAGCTCCTGGTCGCAGAAAAAGTATCCCTCGCGCTCGAACTGGTACGGCAGATCGGCGCGGGGCTGAGCCAGACTTTTCTCAACGCGGGCACCTTTGAGTACGACCAGAGATTCCGGGTTCAGGTGATCCAGAAAATCGCCTTCCTTGTCGCTGTCCGGAGACTCGTGGTTGAACAGGCGGTCGTAAAGATTGATATCCGTCTCCACGCTGTCGCTGGCCGACACCCAGTGAATCACGCCATTGGGTTTGTAGCCCTCCGGATTCACGCCCAGGGTATTCGGATCGTATTCGCACTTGAGCTCGACAATCTCGCCGCTGCCGTCACGCACAACCTCTTTGCAGGTCATCACGTAACCACCTCGCAACCGCACCGCCTGTTCCGGGGCCAGCCGCTTCCACTTGCGCGGCGGCTCTACCTCGAAATCTTCCCGGTCAATAAACAGGGTCTGACTCCAGGTCACTTCCCGCTCGCCCATATCCGGATTCTGCGGATGCACCGGCAGAGTCAGGGTCTCCGTCTGGTCAGACGGGTAGTTGGTCAGGGTGACCTTGAGCGGACGCATCACGCACATGGCGCGGGGCGCACGGTTATTCAGATCCTCCCGGATTGCGTGCTCCAGCATGCCGACATCCACAGTGCCGCCAGCCTTGTTGACGCCGATCATGTCGCAAAAGTTGCGAATCGACTCGGGCGTGTAACCACGACGGCGCATGCCGGAAATCGTCGGCATTCGGGGGTCGTTCCAGCCATTAACCACGTTTTCATCCACCAGCCGCTTCAGTTTGCGCTTGCTGGTAATGGTGTAGTTCAGATTCAGCCGGGCAAATTCGATCTGGCGCGGATGACAGGGAATGGTGATGTTATCCAGCACCCAGTCGTACAGCGGCCGGTGATCCTCGAATTCCAGGGTACACAGGGAATGGGTAACGCCTTCCAGGGCATCGGAGATCGGATGGGTAAAATCGTACATCGGATAGATGCACCACTTGCTGCCGGTCTGGTGATGATCCGCATAGCGAATCCGGTACAGAATCGGGTCCCGCAGGTTGATATTCGGGGATGCCATATCAATCTTGGCCCGCAACACCAGCTCACCGTTCTGGAACTTGCCGTCGCGCATGTCCCGGAACAGCTGCAGGCTTTCCTCTACCGGGCGATCCCGGTATGGGCTGTTCTTGCCAGGCTCTTTCAGGGAGCCCCGGTACTCGGCCATCTGTTCAGCGTTCAGGGCACAGACATAGGCTTTATCGTTCTGAATGAGTTCTTCGGCAAAGGCATAGAGCTGATCAAAGTAATCCGACGCGTAACACACCTCGCCGGCCCACTCATAGCCCAGCCACTCCACGTCCTGCTTGATAGCGTCGATATACTCCTGGTTTTCCTTTTCCGGGTTGGTGTCGTCAAAGCGCAGGTTGCACTCACCGTTAAAGGTTTCGGCAATGCCGAAGTTCAAACAGATCGATTTGGCATGACCAATGTGCAGATAGCCATTGGGCTCCGGGGGGAAGCGGGTGACCACCTTGCCGGCGTGCTCCCCTTTGGCAATGGCGTCTTCAATCAGGCTCTGGATAAAGTTGTGGGCTTTCTTCGACTCGGCGCTCATACAATCTCTGTTAACAGGGAATGAATCATGGGAGCTGTCCGGATGCTCCGTTTAAACCGCCTATTATACTCACAAATCCATGCCGGACTCATGCACCGGACGAAACTCTTGAGTACAATAACCACTTTCAACATTCCGATCCCCAAACACAGGAAACCCTGATGATTCTGCTGCAGACAAACTTCGGTGATATCAAACTGGAACTGGACTACGAGAAAGCCCCGGAAACCGCCAAAAACTTCGAACAGTACGTTCGCGACGGTTTTTACGATGGCCTGATTTTTCACCGCGTTATCAGCAACTTCATGATTCAGGGCGGCGGCTTTGAGCCTGGCATGACGCCGCGCAAAACCCGCGAACCTATCCAGAACGAGGCTGACAACGGCCTGAGCAACATGGTCGGCACCATTGCCATGGCTCGCACCATGGACCCCCACTCCGCCACCGCCCAGTTCTTCATCAACGTTGAGAACAACGGTTTTCTGGACCACACCGCCAAGAACGCAGAGGGCTGGGGCTACTGCGTATTTGGCAAGGTGGCCGAGGGCATGGAGACCGTCAACAAGATCCGCGCCGTTCGCACCACCATGCGCGCCGGCCACCAGGACGTCCCGTTTGAGGACGTAGTGATTGAAAAAGCCGAGGTTCTGGAGGACGCGTGACCACGCTGTTTATCTCGGATCTGCACCTGGAAGAATCGCGCCCGGATATTACGGGTGCGTTTCTGACCTTCCTCAGAGACAAAGCCTTGGGCGTTGAGCGTCTATACATTCTTGGCGACTTTTTTGAAGCCTGGATTGGAGATGACGAGCGAACCCCGCTGCAGGAACAGGTAGCGGCGGCCTTGCGGGAGGTGCGGGACACAGGCACCGATATTTACCTGATGCACGGCAACCGGGACTTCCTCATTGGCGAAGATTTCTGCGCGCGCGCCGGCGCCACCCTGCTGGATGATCCGACGGTAGTGTATCTGTATGGCACACCCGCCCTACTGATGCACGGTGACAGCCTCTGCACGGCCGATGTGGAATATCAGAAGTTCCGGGCCAACATGCGTAACCCGCAAACGATGAAGATGCTTCTCTCCCGCCCACTCAAAGATCGTCAGCTGATGGCACGGCAACTGCGGGAAATCTCCATGGCGAAGAATCAGGGCAAGGCTGAGACCATCATGGATGTGACCCCCGAGGAAGTGGTGAAAGAACTGGAAGCCCATAACGTTCAACTGATGATTCACGGCCACACCCATCGCCCCGCCATTCATGAGCTGGAAGCCAATGGCAAGCCCGCCCGCAGGGTTGTACTGGGAGACTGGCACGAAAATGTCTGGTGGCTTGAGGCCAGCGCAGGCCAGCCCGTTGCCCTGAAGCACCAACCACTCGCCGATTTCTAGAGACTGAATGGCAGGGTGCCCCCCAGCCGGTAGTCAGGAACGGTCTTTCACCCACTCGCCGTCGGCTTTGTGGTATTCCTGTTTTACCGCCGCCCACGCGACGCGATGGGCGGTTTCTTCACGATCAGCGTCGCCACGGCGGTCTTCAGGGTGGCGGTACTCCTCCCAAGCCGAATTGAACGCTTTGCGATATATTTCCTGGGTGTGGGCCGGCAGATTGTTTCGAACTCCGTCTGGCAAATCGGATTTACGATCGTAAGGCATAGGTCACCTCCTCGCTTCTCACGCGCCCGCTCATCCAAGGGCGGCGATCAGCGCGTCACAGAATTGCTCCAGGTCATCCGGCTTGCGGCTGGTAATGATGCCTGCCTCCTGATGGACCGCTTGGTCAACCCAGTGGCCACCTCCGTTGTTGATATCCGTCCTGAGGCTTGGGAACGACGTCATGGTTCGCCCCTTGACCACCCCGGCCTCAACCAGCAACCAGGGGGCATGGCATATCGCCGCAACCGGCATATCTGCCTGAACACAGTGTTTCACCAAGTCAACGGCTTCGGTGTTTAAACGTAAGGCATCGGGATTGGCCAGGCCACCAGGTAAAACCAGCGCATCGAACTGCTCAGCTGTCACCTCATTCACCGTCTTATCGACAGAGAACAAATCCCCCTTGTCCAGATGGTGATACCCTCGTATCGAGCCGGATTCGAGTGAAACCAGTTCCACCTTAGCCCCGGCCTGCCTGAGTTTGTCCCAGGGCGTTGTCAGCTCTACCTGCTCCACGCCGTCCGTCGCAAGCAGGGCCACCGTTTTCCCGCTTAATGCACCAGTCATACGGCTCTACCTCCTCTAATAATCTTGCGCAGAAAAAACGAAGGGAACGCAAATACACTATTCCAACCCTAGTCGCATATGGTGTGGTTATTCCAGCCCTAGGGCATTAACACATGTTAAAGGCAGGCAGCGGAGACTCTGCTTAAATGAGAGGCTCTTGCCAGCAAAGCATAGGAGCCAAGTTATGCCTGAGAACAGAACCGAGCGCCCCTACCCGATGACGGCCGGCGGAGAAACGCACCAAACAGCGCAGAGCCGCAGCGATACCCTGACCACACCCCAGGGCGTTCCCATTTCAGATAACCAGAACTCTCTGAAAGCCGGGGCCCGCGGCCCTACCCTGCTGGAAGACCAGGTGCTTCGGGAGAAACTGTTTCATTTTGACCACGAGCGGATTCCCGAACGTGTGGTGCATGCCAGAGGCTTTGGCGTGCACGGCTATTTCGAAAACTACAAATGCCAGGCCGAACTCACCTGCGCCGACCTGTTCCAACGACCCGGGGAACAGACTCCCGCGTTCGTGCGCTTTTCCACTGTACTGGGAAACAAAGGCTCCTTTGATCTGGCCAGAGATGTCCGGGGCTTTGCGGTAAAGCTCTACACCCGTGAAGGCAATTGGGACCTGGTCGGCAATAACATTCCCGTATTCTTTATTCAGGATGCAATGAAATTCCCGGACCTGGTCCATGCTGGAAAACAGGAACCAGACCGGGGGTTCCCTCAGGCACAATCCGCCCATGACAATTTCTGGGATTTTGTCAGCCTGATGCCCGAGAGCACCCATATGCTCATGTGGACCATGTCGGACCGGGGCATCCCGCGGTCCTTCCGCTTTATGGAGGGCTTTGGCGTGCACACCTTCCGGATGGTAACGAGCGGCGGCGAGACGCGATTCGTAAAGTTTCACTGGAAACCGCTGCAGGGACTCCAGTCGGTGGTCTGGAACGAGGCGGTCAAGATCAATGGCGCCGACCCGGACTTTCATCGCCGGGATCTGTGGGAGGCCATTCAACGCGGTGATTACCCGGAATGGGAGTTGGGTGTGCAGGTGTTTGACGAAGCCTTTGCCGATCAGTTTGAATTCGATGTACTGGATCCGACCAAACTTATCCCGGAAGAACAGGTTCCGGTGCAACCCGTCGGCAAACTGGTGCTCAACCGTGTAGTCGAGAACTTCTTTGCCGAGACGGAACAGGTCGCCTTCTGCACCCAGAATATTGTTCCTGGCATTGATTTTACCGACGACCCCTTGTTGCAGGGGCGTAATTTTTCCTATCTGGACACTCAGGTCAAGCGCCTGGGCGGGCCAAACTTCAACCGCCTGCCTATTAACGCCCCGAAATGCCCGATGCATCACTTCCAGCAGGATGGGCATATGGCGGAAAGCAACCCCACCACCCGCGCCAACTACGAGCCCAACAGTTGGGGCAATGACGGTGGTCCACGGGAAAACCCCGATACCGGCTTTCGCAGCCATCCCCGTGCACTGCAGAGTCCCGCCGGTCGGGTACGATCGGAAACCTTCGCTGACCATTACAGCCAGGCACGGCAGTTTCACATCAGCCAGACCCGTGCGGAGCAAACCCATATTGCCGATGCTTTTGTCTTTGAACTGAGCAAAGTCCAGCGTGAGGATATCCGGGCACGGGTGGTGGGCCACCTGCTGAATGTCGATAAAACGCTGGCCGAAAAAGTAGCGACCGGCCTCGGTCTTACGCCAATGCCGGAGCCGGCGGAAGCAGCCAGGCAACCGCGCACCGATCTGCCCGTCTCGGACAAACTCAGCATCATTCGAAATGGCCCCGACAGCTTTAAAGGCCGCCGACTCGGCGTCCTCGTCAGCGATGGCGTAGATACCAAGCTGATCGATGCGCTGAAACAGGCCCTGGACGACGACGGCGCCGAACTCAAAGTCGTGGCCCCCACCATCCACGGAGTCACCACCAGCGATGGGTCTGTGCTGGCTGCAGACGAAAAGATCGACGGAGGCCCCTCTGTCCTGTTCGACGCAGTGGCCTTGCTGATAACGGACAATGAGGCAGACACCCTGGCCAGCCACGGTCCAGCTCGCGATTTCGTCAATGATGCCTTTGCGCACTGCAAGTTCATTGGCTATAACAAGGCGGCCAAGGCCTTGCTGAAATCAGCAGGACTGGAAGAAAAAGTGGATGCCGGGTGTCTGACACTCGACACAACGGAACAGGCAGCCACTCTGGTTAAGCAGTGCCAAACCGGCCGTTACTGGCAGCGCCAGGAGCATGTCGACATCGTGTAAAAACGCCTCCCGTAGAAACAGAGATGCCCCCATCGGATAGCCGATGGGGGCATTTTTTGTGTAGAGCCTGGTCAGGCACTCAGACCGCCAATCAGCTCCAGGGTTTGAGAGGCTGGGTATTGGCACGAGCCGCGAGATACTCAGGACGCCGTTTACTTCCGCAGAATGGCTCCACAAGGCGGTTGTCCACGCTGTTGTAAACAAAAAACAGATTGGCTCGAGGCCAGGGCGACATGTTCCGGTTAGAGGCATGCAGGGTATTGCACTCAAACAGTAGCAGAGACCCTGCCGGACCGGTGGGCGCCTCAATACCATGCCGATTTGCCAGCTGACCTACAGCATCACGGGACGGCACCCCTGCTGTCTGCTTCTGCAGTGACTGTATCCAGTTGTTCTCGGGCGTGGCACCGGCACAGGGCACAAAATACTCGTGCGAACCGGGAATCAGCATCAACGGGCCGTTGAAAGCATTATTGTCCGTCAACATGATGGATGCGCTCACGGCCCGCATGGCGGGCATCCCGTCTTCCGTGTGCCAGGTTTCAAAATCCGAGTGCCATTCAAAACCATTGCCGCAAAATCCCGCCTTGCTGTTAATCCGGGACTGGTGGATGTAGACGTCTCCGCCCAGCAGCTGCTGCGCGATACCCAGCAATTCAGGATCACGGGTCAAACGGTGAAACGCCTCGGACGTCTCATGCATTGCAAACACCGACCGGATTTTCTCGCGGTTTGCATCCATGATCACTTCATCCCGCTCACAGAAGGCCTTGTCCTGAGCCATGTCTCGCAGCTCGTCGAAGAAGCCCTCCACCATCTCCGGGGTAAAGAAGTTCTCGAGCCACAAGAACCCATCCCGCTCAAATTGTGCCAGCTGTTGCTGGGCCAGTGGCCCTTGCTCGCGCTGCGCCCCCGCGCTGTGAACGATCGGCTCGTGCCGGGGAAACATGTTTCCTGCGTTTTCCTCTCTGCTTCGGTAAAAGTCAGCTCGTTGTAACATGGTGATGAAACCTCATTACTCTGAAAATGAGGTTTCAACGTAACAATCGCAACATGCCCCAACTACAACATAGGTTATAAAGGAAAACCGCTATAAGTTACTGAAAAGTAAGGCTATAACGCATCGCTTTCGGTAGGTTCCCGATAGCTTTCAAGGCGTTTCAGCCAGCCTGGAAGCCACCGCTCTTGCTCAATGGGCATCTCTGCGTTCTCGGCCCGTCGTGTAAGCACCCGGCCGGCCGCTTCGCGAAAGCGCTCCAAGGCCGTATCGGCCTTGCCGGGTTCCATTTCCAGCAGCACCTGGCGCAGCCCCCACCCTTGCCCCCTGTAGACCTCTTGTGACGATAAACCCTCACCTTTGAAATTCACATAATCCATCAGGGCATAGACGCCGCCAGGTCTCTTTGAAAGTTCAGTAATGTGTGC
>ENA-ORCT01000139-ORCT01000139.1-marine-metagenome-genome-assembly--contig:-NODE-139-length-44846-cov-3.351717_pt1 | contig 44846 bp, 36 predicted proteins | sample MGYA00248632_ERZ508511 | MGnify/ENA primary metagenome ERZ508511 (study PRJEB26182, sample SAMN06268839) | marine metagenome | isolation source: Tt an P1-techrep anaerobic enrichment on pine from sediment...
CCGGTTCGTATCTTGGTTCCAGGAAACTGATTCCCTCGGTCAGCCCGGGAAAGACCGTTGAAGGTGCGATTGGCGGCGTAGCGGCCAACCTGGTGGCCGGATCGTTCATGAAAGCGGTTTTTCTTCAGAACCTGCCCTGGGTACCGACCCTGGTGACGATTGTTGTTATCGGCGTGGCCGGTCAATTCGGCGATCTGTTTGAATCGGTCTTGAAGCGATCCGGAAATATAAAAGACTCCGGGACATTGTTGCCTGGACACGGCGGTATACTGGATCGCATCGATGCCGTCCTGTTTGCCGTTCCACTCACCTATTTTTCCAAGATATACTGGCTGTGATGAGACCGGTGCATTTTCGATAACTGGAAGTATTACCATCAAATAGGCAAGCCATGAAACGACTGTCTGTACTCGGATCGACCGGTTCCATCGGATGTAACACGCTGGAGGTTGTCCGGCAATTCCCCCAATGCTTTGAGGTCAAGGCGCTGACCGGCGCCAGAAATATCGATCGTTTATGTGAACAGATTCAGGCGTTTTCACCGGATATCGCGGCTGTTTTAACTGAAGAGCTGGCTGATCGACTCGAGAAAAAACTGCCCCCGGGAAACTCGTGCAGGATCCTTTACGGTGCCGAGGGGTATCGGGCGGCCGCCACACTCCAGGGAGTCGATACGGTCGTAGCGGCCATGGTGGGGGCGGCAGGGCTGGAACCGACTCTGGCTGCCATCGATTCGGGCAAGGACATCGCCCTGGCCAACAAAGAGACGCTGGTCATGGCCGGGGATCTGGTCATTCAGCGGGCGGAAAAAGCCGGAGTTGCCATCCTTCCGGTTGACAGCGAGCACAGCGCCATTTTTCAATGTCTGAAGGGCAATCGGCGTGACGATCTGGATAAAATTCTTCTCACCGGATCCGGCGGCCCGTTTCGCACCTGGCCGATCGATCGGTTTGGAGCCATTCGGGTCGAGGACGCACTGAATCACCCCAACTGGCAGATGGGCAACAAGATCACCGTGGATTCGGCAACGCTGATGAATAAGGGGCTGGAAGTCCTTGAGGCCAAATGCCTTTTCCAGGTATCCCTTGACGACATCCAGGTGATTATTCATCCCCAGAGCGTGGTACACTCCATGGTATCTTTTGTCGATGGATCGGTCATCGCCCAACTTGGCATTCCGGATATGAGGGGAGCCATCGCTTATGCGCTGTCTTGTCCCGAGCGCCTGCCATTGAAACTGCCTGTCCCGGCCTTCGCTGACATGGGTGCTCTCACTTTTGAAGCGCCGGATACGTCGAAATTTCCCTGCCTCTCCCTGGCGTTTCAAGCCGGGGCAATCGGGGGCACTGCTCCGGCAGTGCTGAATGCGGCTAATGAAGTGGCTGTCGGGGCTTTTTTAAATCGTCGACTTGCCTTTACGACAATCCCTGCGATAATCGAAAAAACCCTGGAACGTCACGCCGTAAATCTGCAACCTGAAATCGTCGACATTTTCGATGCTGACCGGTGGGCAAGAGCAGAGGCTGCGGCCCTGCTCGAAAAATCGCAGGATTGATGAACCGCCCGCCGGGCGTTCAATTTTCCGGGGACACCGGCTGATGATCCTGCAACGCGGGGGGGGCGGAGCTGGGAAAAAGTGAACACCAGTTCTTGAGGACTGCATTGCAGATCGGCGAAAGACTGGTTAGATTGTATTGAAAATCTCATCACCACAGCGGCCGTTCAGGGAAAACCCACGGCCAATGGCTGATGAAGTGTTTGCTTTTTTTCGAATCAATCACTGCCGGATGGCTCAGGGCGACCACCAGAAATGCGGATTAATTAATTGTAAGAAATTGCACCTGATTCAATTCACCTTCATCGGTCCGGTAGCCGCCTGTCACTTTCTATGACGTTAATGGTTAACCAAACAGGACAAGGAATATGGTGAGTACAAGCATTATTGCATTTATAATAGTACTGGGAATATTGATCTTCGCCCATGAGTTGGGACACTTTCTAGTGGCCCGGCTGTTCGGTGTCGGCGTGGAGAAATTTTCCCTGGGTTTCGGTCCCCGCCTGTTCGGAAGAACTGTCGGGCGAACGGACTACAGGATCTCCGCCATCCCCTTCGGCGGTTACGTGAAGATGGTTGGTGAAGAGCCCGATGCCGAGATCGATCCTGAAGACATCCCCTATTCATTTACCCATAAACATGTCTTTAAACGAATCCTTATCGTGGCCGCCGGCCCGTTTTTTAACGTCCTGCTGGCTGCTGTTCTGTTTTACGGCATTTTTCAGTTCACCGGCATGTTTGTGCTCAAACCGGCCATTGGAAACATTCAGGAAAACTCTCCGGCGGCACAGAGCGGATTGAAATCCGGTGACCTGGTCACGGCCATTGACGGCATCGCAGTTGAGAGCTGGGAGGAAATGGCCGCTTTGATTTCCAAAAGCGGCGGCCGTTCGTTGACGGTCACCTTTTTGCGTGATGAAATGGCCCGGGATCTGCGCCTCACACCGGAGCAGGTGGTAACGAAAAATCTGTTTGGTGAGGATGAAAACCGCTATGTCATTGGCATCACTGCGTCCGGTGAGTCCTTTACCCGGTCACTGAATCCGATCGAAGCACTCGGGGCCAGTATCAGCCAGACTTACCGGGTGGCGGAATTGACGGTGGTAAGTATTGCCAAGCTCATCCAGGGCTCGCTTTCAGCCAAAACCCTGGGCGGTCCGATTATGATTGCCGAGATCGCCGGGCAGCAGGCACGGGAGGGGGCCGTAAATCTGCTGTTTTTCATGGGGCTGATCAGCATCAACCTGGCCATACTCAATATTCTCCCCATTCCCGTTCTGGACGGAGGCCATCTGCTTTTCTTTTTTATCGAAGCTGTCCGTGGGCGACCTGTCAGTCTGCGGGTTCGTGAAATTGCTCAGCAGGCTGGCCTGGCCGTTCTCCTGGCACTGATGATATTTGTTTTCTACAATGATATTACCCGGATTTTTTTCAGCAATCCGGTTTGATTTACCCGATGGTGTCTGATTTTCGGATTTCACCCGCATGTGAACATCTGTGTATGGTGCCGGTGAGCGTTGAGAACCAATCGAAATTCAAGACCATTTTCGGGGTTTTTTTTATCTTTATGTCATAATTGGAAGCGCTTATGCCAAATCGACTTGAAATTACGCTGAAATCCGAATTGTTCGATGCTGAGGGTGAGGGTATTCGAAAAAAAGCCCGGGACTACCTCGGGATTGAACTGGAGCAGGTCAGAACAGTCCAGATTTTGACGGTTGATGCCGATCTGACTTCCGATCAGCTGCAGCGGATACAATGCGACATTTTTACCAATCCGGTAACGCAGGTGTCGGCTTATGAACCGTTGGAAATTGATTTCGACTGGGTGATCTGGGTTGGGTACCGCCCCGGAGTCAAGGATAATCCCGGAGCCACCGCTGTAGAAGCCATTGAGGATCTTCTCGGAATTTCCTTTGGTCTGGATGAGGCGGTTTATACCTCAAAGCGGTATTGTATCCGTGGCGCCGGGTTAACCGGTGATCAGATGAACCAGATAGCCGGTGAACTTCTGGCGAACGACATTATTCAGCAATGGCGGATCATTGCACGGTCCGACTGGGATCCGGCCATTGGTGTCGGGTATATCATTCCCAAGGTGAGGCTGGATCATCGACCGACCGTCGAGACGATCCCGATCGCCAGCGACGATTTGTTGAAACAGGTCAGTGACGAGCGGAATCTGGCCCTTAATCCCAACGATATCCCGACCATCCGAAATTATTTTCTGAACCCTGATGTCATCGCCGGCAGGGCCGATGCCGGCCTTTCGGAGCCCACCGATATCGAGCTTGAATATATCTCCCAGGCGAGAAGCGATCATTGCAACCACAATACCTTCGGCGGCAAGTTTTTCTATACGGACCTGTCGACCGGGAAGACAGAGATCGTCGACAACCTGTTCAAAACCTGCATCCAGGCACCAACCCTGCAACTTCAGCAGGAAAAGGAGTGGGTGATATCGGTTTTGTGGGACAATGCCGGCGTGGGACGATTCGATGAGGACCACTACTATGTGGTCACCGGTGAAACCCACAATTCGCCATCCAATATGGAGGCCTACGGCGGCGCCATCACCGGTATCGTGGGGGTTTACCGGGATCCGCTCGGCACCGGCAAGGGGTCGAAGCTGATCATGGGAAGCTACGGCTTTTGTGTCGGACCCCGGGACTACCAGGGGAAGCTGAAGCCCAGACTTCACCCCCGGCGACTCCTTGACGGTGTGATCGAAGGGGTACGGGACGGCGGAAACAAAAGCGGGATTCCGACCACCTTTGGTCAGGTGCTTTTCCATCCGGGGTATCTGGGAAAATGCTTGGTATTTGTGACGGCCCTGGGGCTCATGCCGGCGCGGGTAAAAGGCGAGCCGGCAGAACAGAAACGAACCTCACCCAGTGAGCTGATCCTGATGTGCGGCGGACGGGTCGGAAAGGACGGCATCCACGGGGTAACCGCCTCCTCTGAGGTTTTTTCGGAAAATACGCCGGCCGGACACGTACAGATCGGTGATCCGTACACCCAGAAAAAGATGCATGATTTTCTCCTGGAGGCCAGGGACGAGGGCCTGATCCGCTTTATTACCGACAATGGCGGCGGGGGGCTCTCCTCGTCGATCGGAGAATCCGCACGGTTCTCCAACGGCTGTGAGGTTCAGCTTGAAAAGGTTCCCCTGAAATATGACGGGCTCGACCAGTGGGAGATCTGGGTGTCGGAATCCCAGGAACGGATGACTGTTGCCATTCGACCGGAGGATCTGGATCGGTTCATGGCGCTCTCGCGGAAACACGCGGTCGAGAGCACGGTCATCGGCCGGTATACGGATTCCGGAAAGCTTCATATCACCTATGATGGAAAGACCTGCGCCTATGTGGATATGGATTTGCTGACCGCCGGCTTTCCCCAGTGGGAATTTAATGCCGAGTGGCTGCCACCGGAGCATCGCGGGCTGATTGAGCCGGTTCTCAATGAGCCGGCGGATGTCGGCCGGCTGCTTCTGGGCCTTCTCGAACGCCCCAATATCTGTTCCAAGGAGTGGATTACCCGGCAGTACGACCACGAGGTCCAGGGAACCAGCGTGATCAAACCGCTTGTCGGAGAAGAAGCGGATATCACCAGCGACGGTTCGGTGATCCGGCCGGTATTGACATCCGAGCGCGGCCTTGGATTCGCCCAGGCGCTGATTCCGGCTTATTCAAAAATCGATGCCTATCACATGACCTGCTGCACCATCGATGAAGCCGTCCGGCGGCTGGTGGCCGTTGGGGTGGATGTCGACCGGATCGGCGGGGTGGACAATTTTTGCTGGCCGAATATTCAGTACGATCCGGTGAAAAATCCCGACGGACGGTTCAAGGCGGCACAGCTGGTTCGATCCTGCCGGGCGCTGAAGGATATGTGCCTGGCCTACGGGATCCCGCTGTTGTCCGGAAAGGATTCCATGTATGTGGATGGCCACCTCGAGGGACCGTACGGCGAAACCCATAAGGTCTCGGCCCTTGAAACGCTTCAGTTCTCAACCACGGGCACAGTCGACGATGTAAAAACCTGCCCGACCCTGGACAGCAAGCTGCCGGGCGATAAGGTCTACGTGCTGGGTGAGACGCGAAATGAACTGGGTGCATCGGAATACTATGAAGCTATGGGATACATCGGATTGAATGTTCCCAAAGTGAACCCGGATGAGCTTGTCCCCATGTATCGCGCGCTCTGCCAGGCAATTTCAACAGAAAAGGTGGCGTCGGTTCACGGTGTTTACCGCGGCGGGCTGGGGGTTCACCTGGCCATGGTCGCCATGGGCGGATGCCTTGGCATGAGTGTGGAACTCTCCCGCCTTCCCGGCGACTGGGGGGGGCGTGATGACGTCGCTCTTTTTTCCGAGACCGCCGGCCGTTTTATCGTCACCGTTTCTCCCGATGACGCAGAGGCGTTTGAACGCATCATGTCCGGACACAGCGTGGCCTGCATCGGAGAGGTTACCGAATCGCCCCGGCTGGCTATTAACGGATCTGCCGGAAAATTGTTGCTCGATCTTTCTGTCGATGACCTGAAAACCGCCTGGAAAAAACCGTTTGGAGAGTTAATATGAGTGATGTCAGCGTACTTGTTTTGACCGGGTACGGTTTGAACTGTGACCATGAAACGGCATATGCCTTTGAACTGGCCGGGGCCACGGCCGAGCGGGTTCACATCAACAGCCTGATCGATGGCGAGGTGGATCTGGATGCTTACCAGATCCTCGCCCTGGGGGGCGGGTTCAGCTGGGGAGATGATCATGGCGCAGGGGTTGTGCAGGCCGTCCGTCTGCGAACTCGTATCGGGGAGAAACTGATCGATTTTATCGAAAAGGGTAAACTCGTCATCGGAATCTGCAATGGATTTCAGACCCTGGTCAATCTGGGGCTGTTGCCGGGAATCGGCGGTGATTACACCGAGCGTTCGGTGGCACTGACCTACAATGATTGCGGCAATTTCAGGGATCAGTGGGTGACACTTCAAGTGAATCAGGAATCGCCCTGCGTGTTCACCCGGGGGATCGATCGGATCGATCTTCCCCTGAGGCACGGCGAAGGGAAGTTCTATGCCCCGCCGGCGATCATCGATCACCTGGTTCAGACCAATCAGGTGGTCATTCGCTATGCGCTGCCCGACGGTGAAGCTGCCGATGGGAAATTCCCTTTTAATCCCAACGGGGCCCTGGCGGACATCGCCGGGATCTGCGATCCCACCGGCCGGGTATTCGGCCTGATGCCGCACCCGGAGGCCTACAATCATGTTACCAACCATCCGTTGTGGACTCGGCGGAGAAGCCGGCGGCGCAACGGGAGTTTAAAACAAGACTCTGGTGACACGATTGGGATTCAATTGTTCAGGAACGCCGTTGATTATATAAAAACTGTGGACGTCTAACCGACTCCGGCTCAATATTTTGATTGCTCATCATGTAGTGGTATAAGAAAAAACCTATATTGAAGGCCCGCACGTGTTACAGGTGTGGGCCTTTTTTTATGTCGTTTCCGGTCATCGGGGTAAAAAAAATTAAAATGAGCTATTAAAAAATTTAATAGCTCCTTGCTTGATTTCAGCTGGGCAGATAGTTCCGTTTATTTAATTGAATTTCCTGCCAAACTATAAATATAATACAAAAACAATTAGTTATGGCTATATTTTATCGTGTTCAGGCTGATTGTCTGGTACGGTTTATTTTATGAAAAACTGTTTGGCGTATTTCTTGTATACTCCATGATGTGGAGGAGATCGATAAATGGAATGTAATAAAGGTTTCACCCTGCTCGAGTTGATGGTCGCAGTGGCGATTTTTGCCGTTTTATCTGCCATTGCAGTGCCGAATTATATCGGATGGTTACCCAAACATCGCTTGAATCAGGCGGCCAGTGCGCTGTATTCGGATATGCAAAAAGCGAGAATGGAGGCAATCCGGGGCAATCAGAATTGGGCTATTGTCTTTGATACGGCCAATGACAGGTACGTTATCTACTCGGAACCCGGTGATGACGGTTCCTGGACGACCGTGGACACCGGCCAGGTTGAAGAAAAAAGGGTCGAGCTGGCAAGTCTGGGCACTGATATTAAATTCGGGCACGGAAATGCCACTGCTCCTGTTGCCACTTCATTTGGGGGCGATAATGTAACCTATACGGTCCCCGAGAATAACGTGGCACTATTCAACTCCCAGGGAACCGGCGGGTCCGGGTATGTCTATCTTCAGAATGGCAGAGGGGACGCGGCAAGCGTTGGAACCCGTACCAGCGGTCTTATTCGCCAGTTAATCTGGACCGGTTCCGGGTGGAAATAAATTGCCTTGCGGAATGTAAAATGGATCGATTCAAAATTTTAGAGTGTGAGAGCGGTAGATCGGGTGGATTTACCCTTGTGGAAATCCTTGTCGCCATGGCGATTTTTTCTGTCGTGATGGCGGCAATCTACACGACATTTATTTCTCAGCAGCGCTCGTTCATCAAGCAGGAAGAGATCGCTGCCATGCAGCAGAATCTTCGCGTGGCGCTCTATCGAATGACGCGTGAAATCCGCATGGCCGGGTGCGATCCGACCGGTGAAGCCGGGGCCGGAGTGGTTACCGCCGGCGCAACCGAGTTTCGATTTACCGAAGACGTCAATGGGGACGGCGAAATCCAGGGGGATGAAGATATCACGTTCCTGGTGGAAGATTCCGAACTCAAACGACGTCGACAGACCGCAACGGGCTTTCAAACCGAGGCTATAGCGGAAAATATCTCAGGCCTGATTATTACCTATTTTGATGCCGGCGGTGCCGAGACCACGGACCCGGATCAAGTCAGTTCGGCCGAAATTGAACTGACGGCGCAGACTGCTCCCCGGGGGCTGATTCAACCGTTATCCCGAACGTTGTCCATGCGGGTTGAAATACGAAATCTTTGAGCAAAGGACTGAAACACATCATGTTCGTAAATGGATCAAAACGAAACATTTCTCCTTTGTGCAGGTATATGGATTCGGTCGACGGGTTTTCCCTGATCGAGGTGCTTATTGCCATGGCGATTTTTTCGATTGGCATCCTGGCCGTCGGGGCCATGCAGCTCCAATCCATGAATGTCAATTTTTCCGGTGGCCAGCTTACTTCGTGCTCGACTATTGCCCAGGGAAAAATTGAAGAGTTGATGACGCTTGACTATGACAACGACCAGTTGACGCAGGACGGCAGTCCTCACATCGACGCGGATCCGCCGGAGAGCTATGAGGTGTCCTGGGTGGTAACCGATGGTATCCCGATACCCGGGGCCAAGGAAATAGTGGTGATGGTCGCGGGACGAGGCAAAACGGTTCGCCTGACTTACGTCAAAGCGCAGCCCCCGGAGGGTGCATGATTTGAAGTGTACCTGTCCATATAGCGGTATCGTTGCGCTTTTTACCGGTAATGAGCAGACAATCAGTAATATGAGGATTTTTTGAATGAAAGATCGTTTATCCCCTATCGGAAATGAAAACGGGGCCGCCCTTGCCATTGCCATATTTATTCTGGCGATTGTGTCGCTGCTCGGGATTACTGCCACCCGGACCTCCACAATTGAGGTGCAGATCGCCGGAAACGATTATCTGTACAAACGGGCTCTCTACCAGGCCGACAGCGGTACGGAGTTCTCACGCGAGTTGATCGAAGAGAGCATCCTCTGTCCGCTGGGGTTCAATACGAGTGACATCGGTGACCTTACGGTGATCGATAAGGCTTTCTGGCATCAGCAGGAAGCCCCGCAGGTGGACAAAGAGGGGAATGAATTCGAGGATGGTGAGAGCTTTCTTTCCGATTCGGACCCCGACATTCGCTATCCCTCATCGGCGAGTGGCAACACACAGACCGACGTATGGGCTTTCGGGACATCCCATTTTACCCCGGGCAGCGCTATTCAGATGCATGCCGGCTATGAAGGCAAGGGAAAATCCATTGCCGGCGGCGGGTCCTACATCCTCTTTGAGATCTGGTCTCAGCATCATGGCGAGAAAAACACGGAAGTCACGGTGATGGCGCAGTACCGTGTAACCGGTGGAAGTGGCGGAAGTTGTAAGTATTGATGATTTTACAGTTGAAATAGTTGCTGACGCTTTTGTTCAAACAGTTTTCGATGAACTCCCTTTCAAGGAGGATCTGAATGTCAACACGAACCCTCGCATTCCGCTGGATCGCATGGTGTACGGCGGTCCTTTTCCTGTACCTGCCGGGCCTGTCCGGGGTCGCCTCGGGTGCTGACGTGTGCCTCGATTATACCGATAACCCGCCGTTTCTGACTGAAGGCATCGACCCCAACATGCTGCTGCTCATCGATAACTCCGCCAGTATGTATGACCTTGCCTATGTTATGGATGGTTCGCAGGGGTACTGCTTTGATGATTCCTTTCAGGGCTGGGTCCGCCATGAAGATCAATGGGGCGAATGGTATGACATCAATCAGTATGTGGGCTACTTCGACCCCTGGGATCACTACAAGTATAATTTTACGACCAATCAGTTTGAATATACGTGGGACATCTGGACCATTGCCGATACTGCCGCCGGTGACAAGTACCGGGCCAATACCGCTCCGGCAGAATGGGATTCGGACCATCCGTGGTACTGGGACGTCTTTGTGGCCATTGACAGCGGAACGGTGACCGCGTTTTACGCCCGGGGGAATTTTTTAAACTGGGCGGCCACCTCGAAATTCGACATCGAAAAGTACATTCTCACCGGCGGCAAATACGACGAGACCAACCAGTTGATGGTCATGGAGTCCCGGGGCTGCCTGGGCCGGCGTTCCATAAAAAAAATCAAGGTGAACAAAATCGGCGATACGGTCACGGATTATCATTTGACCCTTGGCGTCCGGGGGCCGGATGCGGATGAGCAGACCGATGACGCGGCCCTGACCGGATCCGTGAATACCACCCGTATCGATATTTTTGACATCACCGAGACCGGTTTTGATAACGCAGCCTGTCAGGCAGCAATAGAAGCGCTCCAGACCGGCAATCTCGGTACTTTGAAGCAGGACACAAAGGACTGCATGGGGTATACCAACGCATCCGGTTCGGCGGCGGATACCTATTCGGCCTTCAATCACGCGCTCCAGGAGTGCTGGTACTACAACAAGCAAGGGGAGTGGCAAAATGGCAACGGTACCGTCACTTCCATGATGAACGATTGTGAAAAAGTGTATCAATATTATGATCCGGAGAATATCACAACGGACGAAAAGGCCTACGTTTGCTATGGCGTTTATAATAACACGAGCCCAGCGGGATATGTTGGCCGCTGCTGGGAGTCGGCAACATCCACCGAGCCGGAAACCTGTGAAGAGATTGAGGTCTGTATAAATTACAACCCTCAAGGCAAATGTACTAAAACAGAAATTCAAACAGTATGCAGCGGCGGAGGGTCTTTAGCTGTCGAGGGGTGGACCGATGATGATGGAGACGGTGGCGTAGCTTGTGTGGATCAGGCCATTAAGGACTACTGCATGGGTCTCGAAATTCCCGAAGTCGTTGACCCCAGCGACGCGGCAGACGAAACCGGTGAGATCTGGAATATCCCGGCTGTTTTGATCGATTCCGGTGCGGTAAGCCAGCTCGGCGAGCCTATTGCCGTTATGCGGGGAAATATCAGCCCATCCTGGTTGTGGCCGGGGTTGATCCAGCGCTACGCCAAGGACATCCGAATGGGGGCCATGATTTTCAATGACAACGGCTCGGCCTCCGAATGCCTGAACCCCGAGGAGCTTACCGGTGCCGAGAAGAATATCCTTTACGATTGCTGGCAGGCTGGAAATAAGGACGGCGGCAAAATCATCTCCTATATCGACAAATCCGATACCCATACGGCTGAATTGGTTTCCGCAATTAACGATATCGAGGCCACGTCCTGGACCCCCCTGGCCGAGGCCGTGTACAATGCCATCGGGTATTACACCCAGGCGAGTTCGCTGCGGATCGATGCCAACGATTTTATCATGGATACCGATCACCCGGACCCTGTCATCGCCTGGTGCCAGAACAACAATATCCTCGTCATCACGGAAGGCGCGTCCACGGCCGATCTGAATACCGATGTCGAGACGTTTATCGGGCAGAGTGGACAGAGCGACGAGGACAGTAACGATTCCAGTGATTGCGGCGATCTTGAGGGCAGTTCGTTTCTGGACGACCTGGCCTGGTATGCCTGGCAGGGGGAGGATATCTATCCGGTCGAGCAGTTTGTGCCCACGTATGGAGAAAAGAAGCAGAACATCAAGACCCACATCGTGGTCGATGGCAGTGCCCGCGGATCGGATAGCAACGAATGCGATGCGCTGGGGCTCATGACGGCAACCGCTGAAAACAGCGAAACGCCCCTTTACATGGCCGACAATCCCGATGAGCTGAGAAATAAACTGCAGGAGGCCTTTGAGAGCATCCGGTCAGGTGTTGCCACCGGCTCCGCCGCGTCGGTTATTTCTGCATCGCGAGGCGGTGAGGGCGCGGTCTATCAGGCCATTTTCTGGCCCCGTGTGGAAAATGACTGGTGGTTCGGAACGACCGAAGTCAACTGGCTGGGTGAGGTGCACGCGCTGTTTGTTGATGCGTACGGCGAAATGTACGAAGACACCAACCGGGATCGGACCCGTGACGGGGGCGATCAGCGGGTAACCTTTTTCTTTGATGAACCGAATCGGACCACCCGGGTATGCGTGGGCGGTGAACTGTTGTCCGATGGGTCCTGCACCGGCCAGGTGAAAAATATCCACGAAATAAGTTACCTGTGGTCCGCCGGTGAATGGCTGGCAAAGTACTGGACCGGGTATGACGAATCCAACCGCTCACTCGCCGATTACATTTCCGCCAATCGCGAGCGATACATTTTTACGTGGAATGATCTGGATAACGATGGCATTGTCGACTCCGGGGAGGTCGGGCCGTTTACTGTGCGGAACGACTGGGAATCGGTATCGACAGCCAGCAGCAGGGGCCCGGTTCCCAGCGATTTCGGTGTCGCCACAACCGAGGAGGTCAACCACATTATCCGCTGGGTGAGGGGATATCCGTGGGACTCTCCGTCAAGAAACCGTCAACTGCAGTGGGACGTCAATCATGACGGAACATTGGACTCGGTTCACTGGAAGCTGGGCGATGTGATCCATTCAACGCCGCTGGCTGTCGGCCAGCCTGTTGAAAATCTGCATTTTATTTACCGTGATCTTACCTATGCCACATTTGTCAATAAGTACCTGAATCGGCGCAATGTGATTTATTTCGGAGCCAATGACGGCATGCTTCATGCGGTAAACGGCGGGTTTTATAATGATTCAAACAATAAGTTTTATCTGGGCCATACTGCCGACGGGTTTACGGATACGGGCGATTTCCCGGAACTGGGTGCAGAGCTCTGGGCATATGTTCCATACAATGCCCTGCCGCATCTGAAGTGCCTTGCCGATCCGGATTACAGTCACAAGTACTACGTGGACATGAAGCCCCGGGTTTTCGACGTTAAAATATTTGCCGATGATTTGGTTCACCCCGGCGGATGGGGAACGATCCTGGTCGGGGGGATGCGGTTTGGCGGCGGAAAGGTGGGGATGGCCGCAGCGGATAACGATGGTGACGGCAATCCGGATTACCCGGATGCCGACGGTGACGGCAACCCGGATTACACCGATAACCGCGAGTTTATCTCCAGCTATTTTATTCTGGATGTTACCGATCCGGAGCAGCCGCCGACGCTGCTGGCGGAGATGACCCGAACCGATACCGGCTCGGAAGCGAACATGGGATATTCCACCGTCATTCCAACCGTGGTCTCCATGACATCGGACTCGGGAACCGACGGCTGGTATCTCATATTCGGCAGCGGTCCCACGGATCTTGGCGGAACCAGCAGCCAGAATGCCAAGCTGGCTGTATTTCCTTTGAACGGACTTGGCGGATCCAGCAAACCGGCATTCCGGATTCCGGATCAGGCACCCGGAGCCAGCCAACCCGGTGTTTTTACCCTTGCCGATGCCAACAGTTTTATATCGGATCCCATCACCGTGGATTTCGAGCTCGACCGGTATTACAAATCCGATGCGGTCTATTTCGGCACGGTTTCCGGTACCTGGGGCAACTGGGGCGGCAAAGTGTATCGGTTGGTCACCCGAAGCGTTGATGCCGACGGCAATCAACTGGTAACAACCCCGAATCAGTGGGCCAATCTGGCGACGCCCAATCCCAAAGCGCTGATCGATACGGCGCGTCCGGTGACGGCGCCGCCGGCGATCGGCACCGATGGGTATAACAAGTGGGTGTTTTTCGGAACGGGTCGGTTTTTTGATGAGGATGATAAATCCGACGCCAGCAGCAACGCCCAGGAAGCATTCTACGGGATCAAGGAACCCCTCGATTGCGACGGGAATCTGACCTGGGAAACCGTCGAGAAGACCGGAACGCCCAATACGACCGCCGGCTCACAGGGTCTGCTGCAGGTGGATCAGATCGAGGTTCAACTGGCCACATCGGCCGATGAAGCCTATCTGTCGTGTAAAAGCGGCAGTTGCCTTCCTGCCGGCGATGATGGCAATCCAATTTCCACGCTTGACGAATTAACCGAATATATTTTGGGCACGGGGTGTGACGATCTGGGGTATTCCACCGGCACTGACGGCTGGTTCAAAGAGTTTCCCGATGCTCGCGAGCGAAATCTGGGGCAGGCCACGCTTCTCGGGGGGCTGGTGACCTTTACCACCTACCAGCCTTATGAAGATGCCTGCAAGGCCGAAGGCCTCGGCTTTTTGTACGGCAGTTATTTCAAGACCGGTACCCCCTGGTATAAAGCTGTCTTTGGAGATGTCGACGGGACGTATACGGATGGTCAGGATGCTGAAGGGCAGCCCATTGAAAAGGTCGTGGACCGGTTGAGCCTTGGGCGGGGGCTTGCGCTGACACCCAATGAGAACGTGGGTAAGGAAGAGGGCGCCGTGGCATTTGTTCAGACATCCACGGGCACGATTGTTGAAATCAAAAAGGAAGAGCTGCCCATTCCGTTGTACAAGTCCGGAAAAGTCAGTTGGATGGAGGTCAGTGACTGAGAAAAGACGGATTTATCCAACGTGGACAATCCGCAACCAAACGCGCATTACCGGCGCGAAGAATACGTGTCTGGCAGATCACTTGTCGGGATATGGTTCTATCGGGATCGGGACCGCTATCGATTTTCTCGATCCCATAGACGGCAGAACGTCATCTATCGCAAGGCGGTATTCATCCGGTTTGTCGTGCCCAAGTCCCGTGGCTTTTCGATTCCGATAGCGATTGGGAATAGCAAACAAATTCCTTGTTTTTTCTGACAGAAGTTATTGAATACGGTAAAAATACGTCCCCGCGGCAGATAATTGCTCATTTTTGGTCTGCCGGGACAATATACCAGCCAACATGTTGCCGGTTTGGCAAATTTTCGGCCCGAAATCTTTTTTCGGGCCGTTTCATTACGTATAGCTAAACAACCGTCCTTGAAAATTACAAAACTGGTTTCGCGATGCACTTGGCTGATATGTGTGCTCCATGCTTAATGGCTTGCGCGATTTTTCGTTGCAATTGACTCAGCAGGTGTCTTGTTTTAAAAGTATTAAGCTGTTTTGAACTCTTAACTGGTGGTCATTCAACCAGCGCTCGATCATGCATATCAACAGCCTGCTGACCTGCGGGAATTAAAACGGATTGATGACTCGAATTCGCGACCGGTTCACTAACCAATGAACAGAAACGATTTCATCCGGGCGGACGCTGCAATGGATTTCCGGAGGCGGGATCACACAGGGGGTTCCCGATTCGATTCGGATATCTACGGCGCCGATTCGCTCTACTCGGGGCATTCGGAAACTGCCGAAGACACCGGCCGGGATGAATGGCGGATTCTTCTTATTGAGCTCACCTACCTTCTGGCGTCTCATTTCATCGATCTGAAGTACTGGGACGGCGTTCGAAAAGACCACACACCGTTTGCCGCTATTGTTCAAATTCTTAAAAAATTGCGTTATTTTCCAAGCGGCAGCGGACCAATTCAAATACGCTCGCGGCGCTCCCAGACCGGGAAACCGGGTGAGGATTACCTCGTGGAATTCGGTGGGCTGTATGCGGATATTGCCATGGGGACGGCGCTGATGCAGCGGCTCGGTGTACGCATGTCCCACCTTGCGGGGCGCCTGGCAAAAGCCTTTCAGATTTTTTACCGGAACGACATCCGATCGCTGACCGTTCATTTCCCTGGTGATGATCATGATGATATCACGCGGTTTGAGACCGCACTGGACATCGTTGGCCGTTTTCATCGCGCGAAAAAGGAAAATACATCCATTCGGTTTCAGGTAAATGGAGATTTGCTGAATGTATCTCCGGTGCTGGATGATAATTACCTGGCCGATCCGAATCTGACCCTGATTGCGGCTTTGAATCGGCTGTCGCCTGAAAAAATGCAGGGACTGGTCCGCAACGTCTCAGACTGGATGTATCGGTCCGGCGATTCGGATCATGCAACGGTTTTTGAAGCGATGACCGGTCACGCCAAATTGAAAAAGATGCTGATTTTCCCGCTGCTGGAAGTGAATGTCGATCGGCGTCTCAGAGGCTCCGGCGGCAATGGAAACGGGCGCCATGGTTCACAAAGACAGGCGGGTGAGGCCGGCGGCCACCCCAATCGTCGAAGCCGGCAGGACCATTCCAAGCGTATTGCGCCAGTTAACGGAGCCGCCAGTTCGCCGTTATCCGGAGGCGGCGTGTCCTATGATATCGAAAACCGTTTGAGCAGGGTAGCCGAGGCTCTTGAATCGACAGATCAACGGGTCCATAAGACTGATCGTCTGCTGGGTGAGGTCCTGAACAACCTGCAGAGCCTCGTCAATCAGCGGGGGGAAAGAGAGCAGATCTTCGGTGCTGCCGGCAGACCTGTCTCCAGATCAGCCGTTTTGAGCCCAAGTGGAGGGCCTTCACGGCGAGCGGCAGACCGTCGATCCCAAGCATCCGGAATGCCACATGCCACCAGCGAATCTGTTTATCGGCGTCTTGCCGAGCTATCAAAACGACAGCTGACCCGGTCCGATATCCATTCATTATGCGGAGCGTTTGGTGTCTCTCATCAGGATATCTTTGAGGTGTTCAACGCCATCAGATCGTGCATGGATGAGCGCGGATTTTTCCTGCGGGCGATTTTTGAACAGAACATTCCGGTTTTTGTTCGGCATGAATCTATATCCTTTGAATGCATCTGGCACTATTTCCAGGATATTCTCAAACGAAAAGATCGGGTGTCTTTTTTAAATTCAATGCAAGTGCTTCTGACGCGGGGCCGCCGGCCGGAGCGATTCCTCCAGGTGCTTTTATCGGATTTTCTCCGGCAAAAGCAGTCTGTCCGGTTTTCGGATCGCAACGCATTGATGCTTTCCACGATTCTCCTTCGTAAATACAACAAAGAGCTCGACACGGATATTGAAATTACTCCCGAAGAAGTCCTCCAGATCGAAAACGGAATGAACCCCGATGCGATAAGGTTTGCCGTCGATTTTATCGAAGTGAATCGGCAGCAGGTTTTTGAAAAGCTCCGCACCATACACCGGCACATTCGATTTGCACTGAATCCCGGTCAAGAGGAAAGGCAACCTCTGCCCTTGCGGTATCTGTTTGCTCTGGAACGGGAGGTGTTTATCTTTCTCGCCCTTATTAACGGAAAAACGGCCCGTTCGGTACTGGTCAATGCGGTCCGGGTTTACGGAAATCCGGCAGCGGATCTTTTTTTCATGGAAAAGAGCCGTGAGTATGCCCACGCGCTGCTGCAGCATTTAAAAGTGGCTGTTCGCGGACTTGGACGGGTCGGAAATGATATCGACATCCAGTACCTCGATGATATTCAGCGTCGGGAGGCAGAGTTTCTTCGTCCGGACCAAAGCGGCAGGTTGGGTATATTGGTCCGACAAATTATGGAATGGGCGAACCACTCGCGACGCAGGATCCTCGGTCAAAACCGATAAATTGACATGCACCGGGTTATCGGTGGCTTTATCCGGCACATCGTTTACCCCTTCTGATTGAGCATGACTTTGAAAAACTGAAATGCCAAATTGAAATACACTCCGTTTCCGATCCGACCGGTCCACCCGGCCGGATCGACCCAGTCAATTTAAATAGCAGGAAAAACCAATGCCGGAACGAATTCGACCGTCGCTCTCCGAAAAATACATTCTCCAAATTTTCCTGAAGAAGGGGCTTCTTTCCAAAGCCAATATCAAGGATCTGCTGGCCGGAAAACAGGCGGTCCAGGCGCGTCTGGAAAAAAACGGTTCCGGCAGACCGGGTGCCGCACAAAACCCTGGCGGGTTATCCGCTCCGGCATCCACTATCGACATTGTTGCAGCCATGGAGTTCAAGCGGTTGGATGATCCGGCACGGATTCTGGATGAGGAGGCGATATTTCAGACGCTAGCCGATGAGTGGGGTATTCCGTACAAGAAAATCGATCCCATCAAGCTGAATTTGAATGTCGTGACAACGACCATACCGCGGTCGTTTGCCATGAAGCATCTGGTTATGCCGATCGAGATCGAAAACGGATGCCTTACGCTGGCAACCACCAATCCCTTTAATGTCGAAGTGCTGGATGATATTGCCCGGGTCAGCAACCTGAAGGTGAGGCCCGTGGTAAGTTCAAAGACAGACATTGTTAAACTTATCAACGAATTTTTTGGTTTCAAACACTCCATTTCGGCTGCCGAGGACATGTTTGCGGCCCCGATTGTGGACCTGGGGAATCTGGAGCGATACGTTCAGCTGAAATCGACCGGCGAGCTTCCATCCAATGATCAGCATATCGTGAATGCGGTGAACCATCTGTTTATTTATGCATTCGATCAGCGCGCCAGTGATATCCACATTGAACCGAAACGCGATATCAGCCTCGTCCGCTTGCGGATCGACGGGGTGCTTCATACGGTATACAAACTCCCCAAAAAGGTCCATGCAGCCATTGTCAGTCGGATAAAAACCATGGCGCGCCTTGATACGGCCGAAAAACGGAAACCGCAGGACGGCAGGCTGAAAACGGCCAAGGGTGAGGTTGAGGCTGAAATACGAATTTCCACGTTGCCGGTCGCATTCGGCGAAAAGATTGTCATGCGGGTCATGGACCCGGAGATGCTCTTTCAGGATCTGGAAGGGCTGGGCTTTGGCCCGGATGATTTGAAACGCTATTATCAGATCGTTAAAAAACCCCACGGCATCGCCCTGGTAGTCGGTCCGACCGGGAGCGGAAAATCGACGACCCTTTATTCAACATTGCGGTACCTGTCCACGCCTGAAATTAACGTCACCTCTATTGAAGACCCCATTGAAATGGTTCATGAGGAATTCAACCAGATTGCCGTGCAGCCTGCCGTCAATATCACCTTTGCCACAATCTTGAGGACCATTCTCCGCCAGGATCCGGATATTATCATGGTGGGTGAAATGCGGGACCTGGAAACCGCACAGAGCGCCGTCCAGGCAGCTCTGACCGGGCATCTGGTCCTGTCCACGCTGCACACCAACGATGCCCCGACCGCCATAACACGCCTGCTCGATCTGGGGGTGCCGGCATTTCTCATTCGGGCGACGCTCACGGGTGTGATTGCTCAGCGGCTGGTTCGAAAAATTTGCCCGCATTGCAAGGAATCCTTTGAAATGGATTGTGACAAACTGGCCCTGATGGGCCTGAACCTGAAGCGGGCAGGAACGGTTCGGTTGTATCGGGGGGGCGGTTGCGTGCACTGCCGTGGAACCGGCTATCGGGGACGAAGCGCGGTTTTTGAAGTGCTTCCCATTTCCGATGCCATGAGACAACTGACTGACGAAACGCCGGATATAACCGATATCCGGGCGCTGGCCCGGCGTGAAGGGATGTTGACCATGAGGGAAAATGCCCTGAAGAAGCTGGTGGACGGGGTCACCACGTATGAGGAGGTGATTCGAGTGACCTGGGAGCAACAGTAACGCCGGCTGCCAGAAGGTTTTTATAAAGCTCTTCGCGTATTTAAATATGCCTGTCCGGATTGAAAACAAAAAACGCCCCGTCACGGGGCGTTTTTTTCGATTGATTTCAGTGAGTATGTTATCTGATCGCGGCGCCACTTTATGCCGCCGAATTATATGGCCGGCGTTCCAAAAAAGGAACCGCCGAAGAACTCACGCATCGAACGGGTAACCAGTGCCGTTGCCGTATTTTCCTCGGTGTGGAGGATGACGATTGATCCCTTGGCGGTGGGTGAGAGTTGAACCTCTTTCTTCCGGTCCGGGGGAAGCTTCAACCGGTCCTGGGTGTAGACCGTAAATGCCTGACCGGGCAAGACTCCATCTTTCCTTCCTTTGTCGACAAAAAGGACCATATTCTCCCCAAGCATTACCGGCCCATCCTCGGAAAACATTATTTTTCCAACGAGTTCCGGAGGGCTTTCGTTGAAGGGAATACGAGGCGAGCGTTTTTCATAGGGCAGCAGAATATTGCCGATCTCAATGGAGCGGTAGGCTTTGACTACCTGGGCCACAGAGAAGTCGGGATGGCTCTCAAGTACTTTCATGATGCCGGTCATGTAGTGCTGCGTGCCGATAATCTCTCCGGTTTCCTTATCTTTGACCGGATCGAACGTACGATATGTTGCATATAGATTCCCGGGTATCAAGTCGGCTCCGCCAACCGCTTCCTTATGGACATACACACGGCCATCTTTGTTTACGATGGCAACATTGTCTTCGGTTCTGAAAATTACACCGGCCGGAGGGGTGGTTCGCTTGCGGATAAAACCGATGGTATCAATAGATGGATACCAGAAAAAAGAGGGCAGGCCGCCTGCCGTTACGGCTCCCGGTCGACCCCGACGGGCAGATGGCGCTTCTTCGATCCAGTCCCGATGATACAAGCGAATCCGTTCCCCGGGGTAGATGATGTGGGGATTGGGTATCTGGTCATTTTCTTTCCACAATTCGGGCCACTGCCATGGGGAATCGGAGAATCGGTTGGAAATATCCCACAGCGTGTCGCCTTTTTGGATGGTGTAGTAAAATCCCGTTTCCAGTTTTTTTTCGGGCTCGAGGTTTTCGGCTGAAGCAGGGCCTGAAATCGAAACAAGGAGAACCACAAGTAATGATAGTTGAAGCCACAGGGTCGCCAGTCTTTTTCTGTCAACCAACAACTTTCGATCAGTACGCGTTATTTGCCTGTCACAGATCATTTGAACTCCATATTATATTGTGGTTGAACGTGCAGGAGAACTGAATCTGCTTTTGTTTTTAAAACGTCACTATCCGGATTGTCAAGGTTTTCAGCCTCGCGCATTTACATCCGGTGAGTAAAAGGACCCCATGTGCTTAAACCGGGATAACAATGGTTCGGCCACTAAAAAACCCCTTACCCCGGATCATTCGATCCCGGATAAGGGGTTGGGATATTTCAAAAATGCTGAGCCGCTAAAGCGCAGCTGAACGGAATTACATCATGCCGCCCATGCCGCCCATGCCGCCCATGCCGCCGCCCGGCATTGCGGGAGCTGCTGCACCCTTTTCTTCAGGCTTTTCGGCAATCATGGCCTCGGTGGTCAGCATGAGACCGGCAACTGAACCGGCGTTCTGAACAGCGAAGCGGGTTACCTTGGTGGGGTCGATGACGCCGGCCTCAATCAGGTCTTCATAAACATTGCTGTCGGCGTTGTATCCCCAGGCACCTTCACCGCCCTTGACTTTGTCAATAACCACAGATCCTTCAAAACCGGCATTGTTGGCAATCTGACGCAGCGGCTCTTCGATGGCCCGCATAACGACCTTGACGCCCAGTTTCTGGTCGGCTTTGATTTTGATTTTATCCAGGGCATCAATGCAGCGAACCAGCGCCACGCCGCCGCCAGGCACAATGCCTTCCTCGACTGCCGCGCGGGTAGCGTTGAGCGCATCCTCAACCCGGGCCTTTTTCTCTTTCATTTCAGTTTCAGTGGCAGCACCGACGTTGATTACCGCAACGCCGCCAATCAGCTTGGCCAGACGCTCCTGCAGTTTTTCGCGATCATAGTCAGAGGAGGTTTCCTCGATCTGGGCCCGGATCTGTTTTACCCGGCCTTCCAGTGCGGTGCGGGAGCCGGCACCGTCAACGATTGTGGTGTTGTCTTTGTCGATGGTGATGCGTTTGGCTTTTCCAAGATCCTCAAGCGTCAGATTCTCGAGTTTGATGCCGAGATCTTCCGAACATACCTGTCCGCCGGTAAGAATGGCAATGTCTTCCAGCATGGCCTTTCGACGATCGCCAAAACCGGGTGCCTTGACAGCAGCAACCTGAAGGGTGCCCCGCAGTTTGTTTACAACGAGAGTGGCCAGGGCTTCGCCGTCAACGTCCTCGGCGATGATTACGAGAGGTTTGCCCATTTTGGCAACCTGCTCCAGAACCGGCAGAAGATCCTTCATGCTGCTGATCTTTTTCTCGTTGATCAGGATGTAGGGGTCTTCCAGGGAGGCAATCATTTTGTCCGGATCCGTTACGAAGTAAGGGGACAGGTAGCCACGGTCAAACTGCATACCTTCGACAACGTCAAGGGTGGTGTCCATGCTCTTGGCTTCCTCGACGGTGATCACGCCTTCCTTGCCAACCTTGTTCATTGCCTCGGCAATAATATTTCCGATGGTTTCGTCATTGTTTGCCGAAATCGTGCCGACCTGTGCAATTTCGCGCTGGTCCTTGGTCGGTTTGCTCAGCTTGTGAAGCTCTTTGACAGCCACTTCAACGGCCTTGTCGATTCCACGTTTGATCGACATGGGGTTATTGCCGGCGGCAACCAGTTTCTGACCTTCTTCGTAAATTGCCCGGGCCAGTACGGTGGCAGTTGTGGTGCCGTCACCAGCCATGTCGCTGGTCTTGGAGGCGACTTCTTTCACCATCTGGGCGCCCATGTTTTCAAACTTGTCTTCCAGCTCAATTTCCTTGGCAACGGTAACGCCGTCCTTGGTAACGGTGGGGGAACCCCAGGACTTTTCGATAACCACGTTTCTGCCCTTGGGGCCGAGAGTCACAACAACCGCATCAGCAAGCTCACGAACGCCTTTGAGCATCGATTCGCGGGCCTTCATCTCGTATTTAATCTCTTTTGCCATTTGATGTATCCTCCAAGTGTATATAGTGTGAAATTATTCTTCAATCACGCCGAGAATGTCGTCTTCACGCATGATGAGATATTCGTCACCTTCAATTTTAACTTCGGTACCGCTGTATTTACCGAACAGAATTCGATCGCCAATTTTGATTTCCAAAGGAATGATCTGGCCGTCATCAGTCCGTTTGCCGGTTCCGGCGGCGATTACTTTTCCCTCTGCAGGTTTTTCCTTGGCAGAGTCCGGAATAATAATTCCTCCCTTGGTGGTGGTCGCTTCTTCGAGGCGTTCAACCAAAATTCGATCGTGCAATGGTCTGAGTTTCATTGTCTACACTCTCCTTTTTCAAGTTATCTTAAAAGTGGATTTATACAGCGGAGATGGCGATACAAGTGGAAAATACCATCCCGAAACAATTTAAGCGTAAATAAAAAAAATTAACTTGGAAATTCAACCGCTTGCGGGCTAATTCCAGCGGCCTCAGATTTTGAAAGGCGATTACTCAATTCAATACAATAACCACATTTCCACCAATGTAAAGAGAGGCCGCTAATTTTTTCAGTAACTTTAGTGAACGCTATTTATGGATCTGTTCCGATTTTCAGGTTTCGGAGCTTTTTGTGTCAGATGCAGAGGATGATTCAGCTTTCGCTGCCGTTTTATTTTCCTCTTTGGACTTTTCAGGGCTGGAGGGACTTTTTTTGTTGGCATAGTCGGTTACGTACCAACCGGACCCCTTGAGGTGAAAACTACTGTGAGAGATTAGCTTGTGGAGTTTGCCGGAACAGCTGGAGCAAGTGGTCAGCGGTTCATCCGAGAATTTTTGCAGGACCTCAACTACCTTGCCACATTGTTCACATTCATACTCGTACAGGGGCATGTCCGATAGACCTCACTTTAAGTGAATGTTAAAGATTAACCAGTAGTTACCATTAATAACGATTGTAAACACGTAAAAAATAGTAAACAAAATCGCATTGTCAAGGGGGTGAGCCTCAGATAGGTCTATATTTCGATTTTTTCGATTGATATCAACCAATTGTTGTAATAGCCCAATACCTCGGGTAAACCTTCCAGCTGAATCGTCTGCAGAATATCATGGGTTTTTTTGTGTACGCGGGCTTCTTCGGCCATCATTTCTTTCGGGTTGGCTTCGAAATTTTGCAGGAAACTGCTGAAACGCACAATGTGAATGAGTTCGTGAATAATAATATACAGAACAAATGGGTACAGTTGAATGCCGCTGTTTTTTCTTATTACAGAAAGGATGGAGTGATCCTGGAGACAAATCTTATAAAAATCAAAAGTCGAGGGGGTTAGCGATTCATTAAGACGTCGGCCTTCATATCGGATAACTTGCGCAAAGGGCCCGTGGACAATCTCTTCGGGTTTCAGGTCGGCAAGGGTTTTAATATCGTATCGGCTGTTCAGCCATTGACTGGCAGACATTTTGTAAGCATCGCTGACCAGTTCCTCGGAAAAAGCGGCAGCCTGATTGACCACCTTAACCTGATCAGAACTCAATGTTTCAAGCTTATCCATGGTCGGTATCGTTACAGTAGCTTTTGATGCAAGTTCGCTCGATTGCACGAGTGCAGTGCCTCTTTCACCATCTTTGTCGCCTTTTTGATGGTCTCAGTACACAACTGGAGAATCGATTGATCGAACCTGAGTTTTAGTGCGGATCATTTCCTCCCGGCGGTATTTCTGTCTCCGGTTTAATTCGTGGCCTTCAGGAAAAAGCCCTGCATCCTTTATTAAGTGTATAATTTAAAAAAATTTGAAATATTTTCAACATTGTCAATTAAAAATAATTGTGGACAAATAATTAACAATGATGGTAGCTATAAATGTTATTATGAAACTATCTTAAGACAGGAGGTGATCCGTTGGGTAGCGTCGTTAAAAAACGAAGAAAAAAAATGCGCAAGCATAAACACCGAAAGCTTCTTGCCCGCACGCGGCACCAGCGCCGAAAGGGTAAGTAAACATATCGGCAAATTCAACCAGAAACAAAAAAAGCACCCACGCTACATTTCAATGCGTCGGTGCTTTTTTTTGGTCGGTTTTGAATCAGTCGGAATACCCTTTCAGGTATTTCATGAATTCCGAGTCGGTCGACAAAACAAGCGAACTGTTTTTGTCCAGCGCCGTTCCATAGATTTCAAGGGTTTTCATGAATGAATAGAACTCCGGATCAACTCCGAACGCTTCGGCGTACAGTCGAGTAGCTTCCGCGTCCGCTTTACCTTTAATCTCCTGCGCTTCGCGGTAGGCCCCTGATTGAATTTTTTTCAGGTCCCGTTCCTTTCGACCCCGGATTACCTGAGCCTCTCCGAGACCCTCGGATCGGTATTTTTCAGCAATTTGTTTACGCTCGGCGATCATTCGATTGTAGACCGATTTTCTAACCTGCTCGACGTAATTAATTCGCTTGATTTTTACGTCTACCAATTCAATTCCAAACTGGGCCAGTTTGGGCTGGGCCTGTTCCATGATCATCTGGGTTATTTTGCGCCGTCCTGTAGTAACTGAATAATAGGTGTCAATCTGCTGCTCCGGTTGAACCTCTGCATCCCGTTTGAGCGGTCGGTTGGATGCTCGGACCGTTTCGATCAGTCGATAGGATGTGATCATGTTGCGGACAGCCGGATCGATAATGTCATTCAGTTTGTTCTGTGCGTTGAACGGATTGTTTACCGTGGTGAAAAATTTGATCGGATCGACAATTTTCCAGCGTGCAAAGGTATCAACCCAGATGTAGGTCTTTTCCGCCGTAGGAATCTGCCCCGGATCACCATCCCACTGAAGCAGGTTTTTCGGGAAATAGTTCGCCTCCTGCATCACGGGCAGCTTGAATTTTAGGCCGGGGGAGGTGATGGGCTTTCCGATGATTCGACCGAACTGGGTAATGACAACCTGTTCGGTTTCACCCACAATAAAGGCCGATGAATAGACGATGAGCGCGATCACTCCGATTGCAACCAGAATACCTAAACTTTTGCTTCTCATTACTTACCACCGTTTTCTTTTCCGAGGTTGAGCAAGGGGAGAACGTTGTTCTGTTCCGAGTCCAGAATATATTTCTGCCCCAATTTAGGGAAGATATCGTTTATCGTTTCCAGGTAAAGTCTGCGTTTGGTGACGTCCTTGGCTTTTGCATATTCCTTGTACTGAGCCGTGAAGCGGGCGGCGTCACCCTTGGCCCGGTTCACCCGGTCCAGAGCATACCCCTCGGCGGCCTGGATCGTGCGCTCGGCTTCACCCCGTGCGGCGGGAATCGCCTTGTTATAGTCCTCTTCCGCCTTGTAGATCATCTGCTCTTTTTCCTGGGTGGCCTGGTTGACCTCGTTGAAGGACGGTTGAACCTGCTCAGGGACATTGGTTCGTTTCATTTCAACCGTCACAACGTGGATGCCGGCCTCGGCATAGTCAAGTTCCTCCTGAAGAACCCGTTTGGCCTCACTGGCAATTTCGTCCCGGTTGGTGATTACCTCATCAACACTCCGGTCTCCAACTACCAGCCGCATGGCGGCCTCGGACATATCCCTGAGAAGCCGGCGCACGTCCTGAACTTTGAACAGGTAATTGTAAGGATCTTTGATCCGATACTGAACGATCCACGGAACCACACCCACGTTAAGATCGCCGGTGAGCATGAGTGCGACGCTTGAAATGTCGCTGCTGGTGGCAAGTCGGCTTCGCGCGTCGGTACGGCTGGATCGATGGCCGAATTCCTCTGTTTCAACCCGTTTGACATTAACCTTGATAACCTTCTCTACGGGTGACGGCCATTTGAAATTCAAACCGGGCTGGGTGGTTCGGACATATCTGCCGAATCGCTGGATAATGCCGACCTCATCCTGCTTGACCGTATAAAACGTGGATGTTGCAAAAAACAATGCCACAAACACGAGTATAATTGCTGCCCCGCCTGGAAATTTAAAATCTTTAAATTTATTTACAATTTCATCTACCTGCGGGGGTACGCCGGGTCCGTTCTGCTTTTGCTGCTGATCTTTTAGCTTTTCCCAATCCCAACTCATTGTTAATTCCCTGCTTGGTTGTTTCGTGTGGTCGACCGGTCGATGTTGGACTCGTTTATGTCGACACAAAGAGATGTCAACGCGTTTGTTGTGGAAGAGCCTCGGTTGATATGATTTCTGGCCGAGGATGTCTGTAGATATATTTCAATATTATAATCAGGCACCTAATCTAATAATTTAAGTTACCCTGTATTTCAAGTCAAGGAAAAAGCAATTATATGCCGGGTATACTGGCTTGATCTCCCCGGCCCGAGTGGCTATCCCATATCAGGAAAACACCGTCTGCGTCGGCGTATGCATCCGTTGACATTGACAATGGGGGGCGGCGAGATTATAAACCGCTTACCGTCTGGTAACGGTCTGGAATTGATGCCAATAAAAAACAAATGAGGCATGTGGAATCTGTGTCGGCTGCTCTGTTGTGATCAGTCGCCGATCGGAGAGGCTGCATAACATCAAAGGCTGCAAATTTATCAAAATGGCTGCAAACGATCCCGTTAATGACCTGAAAGCGGTAGGCGGTATTATCCGCAAGATCATCCAGTCTTGTCGTCCCGAGGCCGGTGAAACATTGGGCCGGATTGGAACTGTCTGGAGTCAGGTGGTTGGCGCAGTCATCGCTGATAATACCAGGCCGGCCGCCATAAAAGGAAACGTGCTTCTGGTTTACGTGAATTCATCACCATGGATTCACCAGTTGCAGTTTTTCAAAGCGGATATCATCAGTGGTCTGAACAACACCCTGGAGACTCATCTGGTGGATGATATCAAATTTAAAATCGGTCCGGTTTAACACTATGAATCCCCGTACCAACGATTCGCTGTTTAATGGACGGCTTCGTATCAGTCAAAGTCGGAACGGATATCGGTTTTCTATCGATGCGGTGTTGCTGGCGGCTCAGGCCGGTCTTTATGACGCCGAGCGAATTCTCGATCTGGGCACGGGCTGCGGTGTGATTCCTCTGGTTATGGCTTATCGGAATCCCCGTGCAACCTATTTCGGAATCGAGATTCAGAAATCGCTGGCAGATATTGCCCTGATGAATGTCCGGGCAAACGGAATGGACGACTGCATAACCATTGTGTGCGATGACCTGTGTGCGGTGAAATGCAGTCGATTTTCGGGCCCGGTCGATATGGTTGTGAGCAATCCGCCGTATCGAAAAGTTGCCAGCGGGCGAGTGAACCCCTGCTCGGAGCGCGCGATCGCCCGACATGAAATCAAGGCCACTCTTGGGGATGTGGTTCGATCGGCCAGCCGTATGCTGCCGATATCCGGTCGGTTTGTCACTATTTATCCCGCCTGCCGGATTACGGATTTGTTAAGCACCATGCGATCGTTCGGTGTGGAACCCAAACAAATGCAACTGATTCACTCAACAACCGGCTCAGAGGCCAAGCTGGTGCTGGTAGACGGTTTGAAAGGCGGCGGACCGGGCCTGATCGTCAGACCTCCCCTTGTTATCTATTCTGACGACGGGGGATACACTGATGCGGTCCAGCAGATGTTTTACCCCTGATATCAAATTGTTATGTTTTTTTGCAGTCATTGTGACCGCTCAGGGGCGCAGTGAATTCAACACCTGCCCCGTGATGGTTTTGGGATAAAAATATGTGGCCTTTCTCGGCATTGTCAGGCCTTCCTCTGCGATGGAGCGAACCTGATTGATTCGGGTCGGGTTGAGAAGAAAGCACATATCGTGATCTCCTGAAGCCACCCGGTCGATTGCTTCCGGCATCGTGCTTGAGTAGGAAATCAGCGTTTCGTTATCCAGCCTGTTTTGATCAAATCCCAGCACCTTAACAAATATGAGTTGCGTCAGTACGTTAACATCGAGTTGTTTCAGCGCCGGGGCCATCTGATTTTCAAATACACGGTCCATTTCTCCCGGTTTCAGTGTCAGGAGATGAAATTCCTGCTGATTTTTTATAAAAACGCCCAGGCTGTGATCCTGTTCGTGGTCCTGCAGATTTTTAATCAGTTCGGTGAGGGCCGCTTGCCGGTTCATGTCATTGGTGCCGAAGGAAATCGTTTTGATCTCGAAATGGGCGCTGACTTTTTGGAGAAATGTCGAACGAGACTCATCGGAGATGCCGTTTAAAATTCGATGGGCGGGCAGGATAACCAGCCCTGGGTCTTCCATTCGGCACAAATACATCATGACAAAGTTGGCCGGATGGTTTTCGGAAAATCCCTCGGTGTTTTCCGCGATCCAATTCCGGTAATTCAAGGCGGTTTCGTAACGGTGGTGTCCGTCTGCAATGAACAGACGTTTGTCCAGGAAAAAATCCCTCAATTTTGCGTTGAAATCCGAATCCGAAATACTCCACAATTGGTGATGATGCCCATACGTGTCGACCAGTTCCATTTCCGCCGATCGTTTCGTGATCGACCGATGGGTCGGTTCAAGAATGTTTTCGGGGTCGGAAAATAAAGAAAAAATTGGGCTGAAATTGGTGTGGCATGCCTGCATGAGGCTCAGACGCTCAGACTTGACCTTTGAAAATGTTCGCTCATGGGGAAGAACAACACCTTTGTCAAACGGTTCAAGGCGAACCAGACCGATCAATCCGTGCCGTGTAACGGTTTGACCTTCGATTGGGAATTTTACGGTGGTCAGGTAAAAAGATGGTTCGGGGTCCCGTACCAGAATTCCGTCGTCGACCCACGAGGTGAAACGGGTTGCCGCCCGGGCATGCCAGTCGTTCTTATCCCGGTCACCTTTCTCAGGTTTCCCCAAAATCAGACGAATGACATTATGTGGGTGGCATTCGTGAAAAGCGTCCTGCTCGGCCCTGGAGATTACATCGTAGGGTGGGGTGACGACTTTCGATGGGTCGTCTATTGTGTTTGAGTTATAGCGAAAGCCTCTGAACGGTTTGATTTCAGCCATCTCAAATTCCTTGTGTCCGGGTTCCGGGAATGCAGAGTCGATGTGTAAATTGCGGCTATCCATACTAAAAACAGATCCCTTGTTCAAGCCAATTGTAGTAAGGAAAAAATGTTTGAACAAGACGGTTGACAGCAGTCGGTAAAAATTATATTGAACATCACCTCGTCTGGGGCGGGAAGGATTTGCGGAGAGGTGGCCGAGTGGCTGAAGGCCCCGCTCTCGAAAAGCGGTATCCCGGCTAAAACTGGGATCGTGGGTTCGAATCCCACCCTCTCCGCCATGGCCATCAACCTCATTGATGACCGCGAAACGTTGCTGTTTCAAACTACTGTAAAGTCTGCATGAATTGCGGAGAGATGTCCGAGCTGGCTGAAGGAGCACGACTGGAAATCGTGTGTGCTGTCACAAGCGGCACCGAGGGTTCGAATCCCTCTCTCTCCGCCATATAACCCAATCTCAATTAACCACTACCGCCTTTATCACGATCCCCGAGACCCGCAGAATGCGATCGTTTGTGTTGAACCCTGAAGATACTTTTGTTCAGCGCCAACCGTCGTTTTATCTAAATTATTTGATCTGGTTCACAAGTGTGTCACTTGATTCCGGTTCTGCCGGACGCATGAGTGAGCGCGGTATCGTTGATGTGGCTATGGCTGTTTGTCTCTGCGTTTGGTATAGAGGGGAAGGCTGTATCACTCCAAGCGTGAGTGTCGTTTGTAACATTACCGGTTTATCCGGGTTAGGGAGATCTGCAAATGTCTTACCTGGTCCTGGCACGAAAATATCGTCCACAAAAATTTGAAGATGTTGTTCAGCAGGATCACGTGACCCAGACACTTACCAATGCGATTTCGGCCGGCCGAGTGGCTCATGCGATTCTGTTTTCCGGTCCGAGAGGTACCGGGAAAACCACCATTGCCAGGTTGCTTGCCAAGGCAATGAATTGTGAGAAGGGCCCAACGCCGTCTCCATGCAATGCATGTCGATCCTGCCGTGAAATCACAGCCGGCAGTGCGGTTGACGTGTTTGAAATCGACGGGGCGTCAAACAACAGCGTGGATCAGATTCGGGAGCTGCGCGAAAATATCAAATACAAGCCGGCCTACAGCTCTTTTAAAATTTACATAATTGACGAAGTGCATATGCTGAGCGTGGCGGCTTTCAACGCCTTGCTGAAAACGCTCGAAGAACCGCCTGCTCATGTAATGTTTATTTTTGCGACTACCGAGCCGCATAAAATTCCCATTACCATTTTATCCCGGTGTCAGCGGCATGATCTGCGGCGGATCGATATTCAGGCGATCGTGGATCATATGGCCAGACTGTGTAAAATGGAGGACGTCGATATATCGACCGAGGGGCTGAGCATAATCGCCCGGGAAGCCGGGGGGTGCATGCGCGATGCCTTGAGTCTTCTGGATCAGGTGATGGCCTGCGCTGATGATTCGATGACCGACGATGCGTTGCTGGATCTTCTCGGGGTTATCGACAGGCGGATTATATTCGATCTGGCCCGTGCCACACTGGAAGGCGATGTGCCGGAGCTGCTCGAGATTCTGGATCGGGTCTACGGCCATGGGCATGATCTGAAAAAGCTGTATGCCGATCTGGTGGAGCATTTCAGAAATCTGCTGGTCGTCAAGCTTGGCAAGCGGGTTGATACGCTGGTCGATCTCCCTGTTCACGAAATCGAGTGGATGCAACGGGACGTTGGTACGGTATCCGGGGCGTTTCTGAGCCAGCTCTTTGATCTGTTGGCCAGGGAGGAAGCCTCGGTGCGGCTTTCTGCTCAGACGAAACTGGCCGTTGAAACCGTATTCCTCCGGCTTTTCCAGATCAAACCGGCCCTGTCCATCGACGAGTTGATTTCAAAACTGGATCTGTTGAGACAGGAACTCCCGCTGTCACTGACGTCTTCCCCCGGCCCGTCCGTACCCGGCGATGCGCCGCATGGTGGTCTGACGACTTCTGCCGGATCGGCTCCGGTCTTGAAAGAAGATCCTGCAGCCGGTCAACCCGGCTCCGTGAACGAAGATCGAACCGGTTTTGGAAGGCCCGCTTGCCACGAACCGGTTCGCGCTGAATCCGCTCCCTCGGCTGAGCCGCCCGACCGCCGTCCGCCGCCGGCTGAGCTCCCGAAGCACTCGGCGCCCTTTGCTTACGATCCCGGGCGGAGCCTGGATGAAAACTGGCAAAAATTGACCGCTTCGATTTCCAATCAACACCCTGCGCTGGCGGCCAGTTTGAAACGCACCCGGGCAAAATCGCTGAATGATCACAAATTCGTTTTGGAAGTGACCGGCACCGGTTTTTCAGCCAATATGGTCCGGCGTAAAAAAAATATAGCCATACTCACCAAAGTGTGCCATGAATTCTTCAATCGTAAGGTTGAGGTGGTCGTGGAAACCGGCAGTGATCCTGATGAAGGAAAAATGCAGAAATCCGGTCACGACCAGGCACTTAAGAAAGAAGCATTCAATCATCCGCTGGTCAAAGACGCCATGGATGTATTTCAAGGACAGATTGTAGACGTTAAATTAATTTCGGAGGTGAACAAATGAAAGGCGGCATGGGAAATATGATGAAGCAGGCTCAGAAGCTTCAGGCTAAAATGCTTAAAATGCAGGAAGAGCTTGCCGAGAAAACCGTCGAGACGTCAGCGGGCGGCGGCATGGTCAAAGTGGTCGCCAACGGAAAGCAGCAGGTCGTTTCCATTCAGATTGAGAAAGAAGTTGTAGATCCCGAGGATGTCGAAATGCTTCAGGACCTTATTCTGGCAGCTGTGAACGATGCACTGAACAAATCCCAGGAAATGGTCTCCGGCGAGATGAGTAAACTTACCGGCGGCATGAAAATACCCGGGCTGATGTAAGTCTGGTGAAAACCTCTCGTATTCCATATCCCCTGATGAGATAGTAATGAATTACTACCCCAAATCGATTACCAGCTTGATAAAAAACATCTCGAAACTACCGGGAATCGGGGAAAAGACCGCTGAACGTCTGGCGCTGCACATGCTTCGTGCACCCAGGCAGGAGGCTCAACAGCTCGCGGAAAGTATTTTGGATGTCAAAGACAAAATTCGTTTCTGCAGCCGATGTTTCGGATTGAGCGATGGCGATCTGTGCCGTATCTGCTCTGATCCCGGAAGAAACCCTCGTCTGGTTTGCGTGGTTGAGCAGCCGGCCGATATGGTTGCTCTTGAAAAATCAGGGGCATTTGCAGGAATGTATCATATTCTTCAGGGCGTGTTGTCTCCCATGGACGGAGTCGGACCGGATCAACTTCGAATCCGTGAACTGGAGAAGAGAATCCAGGATGAGGCCATTCAGGAAATTGTTCTGGCCACCGGGACCCACGTCGAAGGGGAATCCACGGCCTCTTATCTTGGAGAGCGACTGCAGCGTTTCTCCGTGAAGGTAACCCGGATTGCATCCGGCGTTCCTATTGGTGGAGATCTGAAGTTTGTCGATCAGGTTACGCTGAAACGAGCAATGGAGACGCGCCATGCCTTGTAATGAGCCGAGTCCGGCTGATCTCTTTTCATGTACTCAGTGCGGTGAATGCTGCAAAGGGTACGGTGGAACATATGTCACGGATTCGGATATCCGGAACATTGCCATGTATATCGGGTCCGATCCGGAAACCTTCGTCGCCGACTACTGCCAGATGTCGGGCAGCCGGCCGGTTCTCAGGCAGGGGGAAAACGGTTTCTGCGTGTTTTTTGACGGCTTGTGCACCATACATCCTGTAAAACCCCGGATGTGCCGGGCATGGCCATTTATTCCCGGTGTTCTGGCAGATGTGCAGAATTGGCACATCATGGCCGCCTCGTGTCCGGGGATGCGGACCTGTTTTCCGGATTCGGTTATCCGGCAATGTGTTGCGCGTGAGCTCAGAAGCCATGGAGAGCTTTCCGGCAAAACGACGGACAATCCGGGTGAGCCGGCCTGAGTCGGATGCGCTTTTTCCGGATGGGTATGCATTTGGTTGTTCAAGGCGAAGATGTTTCATCGGAAAGTCCGGAGCCCTCGCAGGTTGTGGGATGACCGCTTGAAACATTCGCTCAGGATTTATGCAAGGGTTTCCAGCGCTTCGCGTTTTCCAGTCGATACACCGCGTCTCCATCCCCACCCGACAGGATTTTTCGAATGATATTCAGGGATTCGAGTTCCTCCAAACCGCCGTAAAGAGCCGCCTCGGTACCATTCCAGATTGGCTTCAAATTCCGGATTGAAATGGTGGCATCCGAATCATGCAAACCGCAGCACAGGATGTACAGCGACACGATTTCCACGGAAAGCCCGATGGTGAAAATTTTCTGGTTCATTGATGTCTGCTGGCTTTCGGAATTCATTGGTTCCTCCATACTGGCGATGGGCGAGCCCCCCTCTGATTATCGGAGCGTATCCGGTGATTTCAGCGCCCTGGAAACCAGGTGCTTGTGTGGGCTATAACCCGGCAAGTGGTAAAAAATCAACAACTGGCACATAAAATGGATTGGTTATGATTGGTATTTTTGACTCAGGAGTCGGCGGGTTGACAGTGGTTCGAGCATTGATGGATCAATTGCCCGGCTATGACCTGGTCTACTTTGGTGATACGGCCCGGATGCCTTATGGAACCAAGAGCTCTGACACGGTTATTGAGTGCGCCCTTGAAAACACGCAGTTTCTTCTGGGGCTCGGGGCTAAGCTGGTGGTCATGGCCTGCAACACGGTATCAAGCGTGGCGACTGATGCTGTATCGGCGAAATTCGATGTGCCGCTGTTTGAGGTGATTTCACCGGCCGTGGCAATGGCCGTGAAGGCCTCCCGAAACCAGCAGATCGGTGTCATCGGAACGCGAGCTACCATTGGCAGCGGCATCTATGAGAAAAAAATTAAAGAATTGAACTCATCCGCCAACGTATATTCGATTCCGTGCCCGCTTCTGGTATCGCTGGTTGAGGAAGGTTGGCGGAAAAAGCCCGAAACGGCCATGATCGTGAAAAAGTACCTTCATCCACTCAAGGTGCGACAAATCGATACGCTTATTCTGGGGTGTACGCACTATCCGCTGCTAAAGGAGACAATCCATCGGAAAATCGGAAAACGGGTGACGATTATTGATTCATCCATTGGCGTTGCCTCAAGGGTCAAGGCGTTTCTTGACAACCATTCTGACCTTGATGCTGAACTCGGGAAAAATGGGAAATCGCGTATTTTCGTCTCGGATGTGACCGAGCAGTTTCAACGGACCGCCCAGATGACCCTCAAGCAGCGAGTTTCGCTTGAACGGGTCAGGCAGTGACGGGCACGTATAAAGCGTAGTTTTTAAAAAAGGCCGGCTGATTGAGGCCGGCCTTTTACGTGGCCCATATTAAACCTGCAATTTGTCCCCGCTCTCACACATTTTTTCTTCAATCCCCCGGTTTTCAGGCAGGCTCTACGCCATATGGCCTCACCCGGATACCGCATAGTGCGGTCCGACGATCAGGAGGTTGTTTGAAACAGTCGCCTGAATCTTTTCCATTTTACTGCCGAAAAGAATATCTTTGATCAGACCGTGACCGTATGCCCCCAATACCACCAGCGAATCATGGGGAACGTCGTAGAGGTTTTCTTCCAATACACCACCATCGAAAAACAGCCAGTCATTTACCTCAGAATGTAATTCTTTTTCCAGGTTTTCATCAACAAAGGCCTGTTCGTATTCCGAACGGCTCTTCCCCTTATCCGCGTGGGTAAAAAGATTCAGCGGTTTTCCCGACAATCGTTTCACATAAAGACCGAGCTTGAAGGCATTTATGGCATTTTTCGAGCCGCCGAAAAAGACGGTGATACTGTTCCATTCCTTAAACAGGGGGCTGGTGATCAGAACGGGAAATCGCGCCGATTTTACGATCCGGCGCACCCGGGGGCCAATATAGCCCAGACCGATTTTTGAAGACAGATCGCTGATGCTCCGCGGGCAGCACATAAAATCAAAATCGGTGGTAATATCCGGCAGTGTTGTGGCGGTAAAATGCTTGGGCTCGATAAAACCGGCCTTTGCGTTACCGGCCTCAACAAGATCGCTGGCATGATCCCGAGAGGTGGTCGGTGCGGTCAGGTAGGATTCGTCCAGGTCGATTTGAACCACATCGTTTTCAAAATACATCAAAAATTTCGTGTGCTTGGGGATGTACAGGGCAATGGACGCCTTTATCTGATTGCAGAAATAAATTGACTGGAGCAGCGTTTCTCTTCCCAGGGGGGTGTTTCGAAAGATGTGGAACAGCTTTTTCTCCATGGAGCCTCCTTGGCCGGGTTGCACCCTGATTCCAGTCAGCCTGTCACCGGGGCAACCAAAATTTCCGGATTATTTATTCTGAGTTTCTGGACAACCTGAAGTCATTCGTTGGTTTGTACCATCAGTTCCTTTCGGTACTGGTCCAGAAGGGTGGCTTTGGATATCATTCCGATGAATCGGTTGTTGTTGATTACCGGCATGGAGTAAAGCCGTCGGGAATCCATTTTTTCCAGGACCTCGACCAAGTCATCCCCGGGGGCCAGTACCTCCAGCGTGGTATCCATGATCTGACCGAGAATTACTGCGTCGTACATCTCTGGTGTAAACAGATACGGCCGGATGTCATCCAGATGAATCATTCCCAGAAAATAACCGGTGGATTCGTCCGTGACCGGGAAATAATTGCGGTGAGACCGTTTGACCACATCGATAAAGTCTCTGAGCAGCATAGTCTGCCGCACCTCGACGCAGTCCGTTTCGAGGAGTTCCTGAATGCTCAGGTCTGAAAGCACCCGCGCGTCAGTACCGGGGCGCAGCAGGTGGCCGCGGTCCACCAGATCTTTAAGGTAAAACGATGCCGGTTCAACGTAGTGACATATGGTAGTGGAGATCGCCGATACGATGATCAACGGCAGGATAACTCCATAACTTCCCGTTATTTCGACGATAAGAAAAATACCGGTTAACGGCGCCTGGAGGATTCCGCTGACCAGTCCGGCCATTCCGAGCAAGGCGAAACATCCTTCGTTCACCCAGGAGATTGACGGCCAGATCAGGACAAGAACCCGGTGGAACCAGAGTCCGGTAAGACTGCCGATTACCAGACAGGGTGCAAAGATTCCGCCGGAACCTCCCCATCCGAGGGTCAGTGATGTGGCGAGGATTTTGGCAAGGATCGCGATGAACACCAGGACAACACCGTAAGGAAAAGCCCCTTCAATCATTGTCCGGATCGAATGGTATCCTTCGCCAAGCACAACAGGCATGAACAGGCCGAGAATTCCGACCGCGCATCCGCCCATCGCAGCACGTATCCACAGCGGACTGTGGACCCGGTGGGCCACTCCGTGCATCTTCCGCATCGCCCGTGTCAAAAGGACCGATACCGCCGCGGTGACAATGGCCAGACCGGCGCTGGCAATGATATCCGCCAGGTCGATAGTAAAGGCCCTGTGGCTGAAGGCGATCTGATTCCCCTGGAGCAGCCGGCTGAGTTCTGTGCCGGCCACCGAGGCGATGGCGATGGGCACGATATTGACGGATTTCCATTCCCCGAGGATGACCTCAATGGCAAAAACCATTCCGGCGATCGGCGCATTGAAGATCGATGAAATTGCACCGGCTGCCCCGCAGCCAACCAGAGTCACCCGTTGACGATCTTTCAGCGAAAAAAAGCGGGCGATATTCGAACCGATAGCGGCGCCGCTCATCACAACTGGCGCCTCCGGCCCGGCCGAACCGCCGCTGCCGATGGTCAGACAACTGGATATGAGACGGGAAATACTGGATCGCAGGCGTAACAGCCCCCCGTAACGTGAGACGCTGTATATCACTTCCGGAACGCCATGGCCGGCCCCCTCTTTAACAATTTTTTCCAGGAAAAGGGATGAAAGCGCAGCGCCGATACCGGGGAGAGCAAATACCCACCAGTAATGACGGAGATGGTGATGCCATTCGGTCAGGTATCCGATGGCCCAGTTCAGGCCAACAGCAGCAAGACCGCTGAATGTTCCCACAATAATGGCAATGGATATCAACAACAGGCGGTCATCCAATCTGAAAACATTCCAGTTGGCCGGATACCGCCAGAATTTAAATAACTGCATGGTTTTCGCCTTTTATATTGAACGGCTGGATGACGCCCGCCCTGTGGCAGAGACCGGGCACCGTTCGGAGAGAGGTATCCGTGGCAGCCTTGAGCGGTATCTGTCGATGGGCGGTGGCGAATACCCTTGTTCGGGCTGAGCCATCAGCCCGACGTGTCGTCGAGTCTGCCTTCGAAATTCGCCGTCATGGTGAGCAGTGCGTCTTGATCCGGACGGGTCTTCAAAAACTCTATAAATTCCTTGTCACGAACGCAGAAAGCAAGCCGGGACAGCAGGTGCAGGTGCGCCTTGACCGATGTGCTGAGCAGGATAAACATGACGAATACCGGCTTGTCATCCACCGCAAGAAAATCGATGGGTTTTTCGAGAAAGCAGGTGGTAATCATGGATCGACCGATCGGTTCGGACAACGGCGATCGGGGATGAGGAATCGCGACTCCTTTGCCGATACCGGTTGATGTGAGTTCCTCCCGCTCCAGCAATCGCTGGTACAGTTCATCACGCCCGGAGTCGGATAAGTTCGGTACGTTTTTGACGGCAGCGGACAATGCGGTGGCTACATCAATAGCCTGGATGCATTGAATGACTCCTCCTCGATGCATAACCGACCAGAGATTTTCGTGGCCTTCCTCGGCTGGTTTCTTGGCCACTTCCATCGGTGCCGCAACACTGAGGTTTCGGGTGGCGGCCCATTTTTCCAGTTTCGAATGGCTGATAACAAAGACCTCGCCACTTCGCCGAACGGGTAGCTTCCCCTGCCGGATCCACCGGTTGATCGTGCTCAGCGGAAGTCCCAGGCAGCGTGCTATTTCAGACGCGTTTAAATTCATGACATCCCCGTCGGGTTAGCTGTGAGGCCAAACTCGATTTTGGATCGGTTTATCCGTGTTGGGTTAAACTAACTCAGAACGCGAGCTCGTTTAACCTGTGCGTTTTCGTCGGAAAATAAAGCAGGGCCAATACACCTTACCGGTTTGAAAATCAAGCTGTAATTCAGTTTGCCAGCGTTGGGCTATACTGCTTTTTGCGTGATATAAATTTCCCGCTTCGGGTACGGGATTTCAATTCCGTTTTTATCAAATGCCAGTTTCACCTGGTCACTGATGTAGGAAACAGTGTCCATTCGCTTGCGGGCATCCTGAATCCACACCCGAATTTGAAGATCCACCGACGATTCACCAAAATTCCGGACAACCACCTTGGGGGGCGGCTTATCCAGTACCCATTCTGCAGTTTCAATTACCTGGTGAATCAATGCTTTGGCCTGCTCTATATCGGCGTCATAGGAGATACCGACATCTATTCTGACCCGGATTTTTGATGAGAAAATTGTATAGTTGACAATGTCCCGCTTCATAATTTCATTGTTCGGGATGATGATCACCAGGTTGTCAGTGGTTTTTATTTTGGTCGCACGAAGGCCGATATCAATGACATCACCCCAGGTGGCGGTTCCGGAAGGGGCGCTCCATACTTCGATTCGATCTCCGATTTCAAAAGGCCGATCAATGATCAGCAGAACACCGGCGATGAGATTGGACAGGGTGTCTTTGGCTGCGAAACCGACCGCAACACCCGCAACTCCGGCACCGGCGATAAACGGCATGACATTGATGCCGAGCACGTCCATGGCCAGTATCGAGGCGGTTGCAAAAATGATGGCTCCTGCAAATTTGTTGAGCAGGTCGAAGATGATATTGTCGACACGGGTCTCAGTTTTGCTGGCAATCTTGTTCTCCAGGTAGGAAAAAAGAATCACGGCAAATTGCTTGACCGGAGCTGCCATGAGAATAATCAGAACCGCGTGGAACACCTTTTCGAGAATGTCGACTTCGAACAGTCGAGTCAGATAGGTGCCCGATATGAGGATCAGACCGTAGAACGCCACCTTGCGGATCATCAGAAAGCTTTGATCGTTGACTGGAAATATATTCAGTTTGCGCATTCGCGTTTCGGCTGTTGTCAGGAGGCGTTTCATAATCATCCAGGCAACGACCGAGCCTGCCAGCACAACGGCTGCTTTGATAAGAATTAGGAGAATATCTGTCTCGACAGTAGTCCATCGGATAATCCGGTCAACATAGGTATTGAATGATTGCATAAAGTGGCTCCTGAGAATAAATGGTCCGGGGCAGGCAACGTTCAGTTGCCAGAGACTCCCCGGCAATCCGGGCGCCTGCTCATTACCCCATGACACCCGGCTTTGTCAAATCCCCGTTTTGTCCGGCAAAAATTGTGGTTAAACAGGGGTCGGTTTCACTGCGATGACCAAGGGACAGTGAGCAGGAGTTCGTGAGCGAGGCAAAAAACTTGGACTTTCGTCCGCCAATCAGTGGCCGACACGGAGGGATGTCGCAGGTTTTTTGGTCGGCTGCGAGGGGGCAGAAGTAATATTCGATGGCGTATCGGGGGACAGATCGGCTGCCTGAACCGATTTGTCCCGCCGAAGCTGTGCTGAAGAAAGGTGTCTGAAGATTAGCAGAAAGGACTAGTCGTGTTCCGAGAAAACTCCTGCCTTCATAAATTCACGGTTTAACCGGGCAATATTCACAATCGAGATTTCCTTGGGGCACTCGGCCTCGCATTCGCGCTCGTTGGAGCAGTTGCCGAAGCACAGTTCATCCATGATGCGCACCATGGCAAGGGCGCGCTTGGCGGCCTCCGGGCGGCCCTGGGGCAAAAGACCCATGTGGGACACCTTGGCACTGACAAAGAGCATGGCCGAGGCATTGGGGCATGCCGCCACACAGGCGCCGCATCCGATGCAGGCGGCCGCATCCATGGCCTTTTCAGCGGTCTCCTGCGAAATGGGAATGGCGTTGCCGTCCGGGGCCCCACCGGTGTTCATCGATATGTAGCCGCCGGCCTGGACGATTTTATCCAGAGGGCTGCGGTCCACCGCCAGATCTTTGATGACCTTGAAGGCCCGTGCGCGAAAGGGTTCGATGACCAGCGTGTCGCCATCTGCGAAGTGGCGCATGTGAAGCTGGCACAGGGTGGTGCCTTTTTCCGGGCCGTGGGGGCGGCCGTTGATCACCGAGCCGCACTGGCCGCAGATCCCCTCCCTGCAGTCATGGTCAAAGGCGATGGGCTCCTTTCCCTCCAGGGTCAGCTGCTCGTTGATGACATCGAGCATTTCCAGAAAGGACATGTCCTTGGATATATTGTTCGCCTCGTAGGTTTCAAGCCGGCCTTTGGAGTTGGGGCTTTGCTGACGCCAAACCTTAAGTGTTAAGTTGATGGCTTTGGTCACTTGTAACTCCTTTGCGTAAGTTCGACGTTTTCAAACACAAGCGGTTCCTTGAAAAATTCAGGCTCCGAATCCACGCCGGTGTAATTCCAGGCCGCCACGTGGCAGTAGTTCTCATCGTCTCGCAGAGCTTCGTTTTCCTCGGTCTGGTACGCTTCGTTGAAATGGCCGCCGCAGGATTCCTGCCGGGCCAGGGCGTCAACGATCATCAGCTCGGAGAATTCCAGAAAATCCGCCACCCGGCCGGCCCGCTCAAGGCTCTGGTTGAAATCGTTGCCGGTGCCCGGGACCAGGACATTTTCCCAGAATTCTGCCCGGAGCTCCCGGATCATGGTCCTCGCCTTTTCAAGACCCGCGTTGTTGCGGGCCATGCCGCAGTAGTCCCACATGATCTGGCCAAGATGCCGGTGAAAATCGTCAACGGTTCGTTTTCCCTGGATGGAGAGCAGTTTTCCGATTCGGGAATTGACCTCGGCCGCTGTGCTGGTAAACGCCGGATGATCCGCCGTCACATCCGGCAGCGAGGTGCCGGCCAGGTATCCGCCGATGGTGTAGGGGATAACGAAATAGCCGTCGGCCAGCCCCTGCATCAGGGCGCTGGCCCCCAGCCGGTTGGCCCCGTGATCGGAAAAATTCGCCTCGCCGAGGACAAACAGGCCGTCCAGGGTGCTCATGAGATTGTAATCCACCCACAGCCCGCCCATGGTGTAGTGGACGGCCGGATAGATCATCATGGGGACCTGGTAGGGGTCCTCGCCGGTGATTTTTTCATACATCTGGAACAGGTTGCCGTATTTCTTTTCAATGACATCCCGCCCGTCCCGGTCGATGGCGTCTTTGAAATCCAGATAGACTGCCAGGGCCGTCTCGCCGACCCCCTTGCCCGAGTCGCACTGCTCCTTTGCGTTTCGGGAGGCCACGTCCCGCGGAACCAGGTTGCCGAAACTCGGGTATTTTCGCTCCAGGTAATAGTCGCGCTCCGATTCGGGGATCTGGTGGGGCGGCCGCGTATCGCCCGGGTTTTTCGGAACCCACACCCGGCCGTCGTTTCGAAGGCTTTCGCTCATCAGGGTGAGCTTGGACTGGTAGGTGCCGTGAACCGGGATGCAGGTCGGGTGGATCTGGGTAAAGCAGGGGTTGGCAAACATGGCGCCCCGCTTGTAGGCCCGGTAGGCGGCGGTAACATTGCTGGCCATGGCGTTGGTCGAGAGGAAAAAGGCGTTGCCGTATCCGCCGGTGCACAGCACTACAGCATCGGCCGCGTGGGATTCCATCTCGCCGGTGACAAGGTTCCGGACGATAATGCCCCGGGCTTTGCCGTCGATTACCACCAGATCGAGCATCTCCCGGCGGGCGAACATCTCGACCTTGCCGGCGGCGATCTGCCGGCTAAGCGCGCTGTAAGCGCCGAGAAGCAGCTGCTGGCCGGTCTGGCCCCGGGCATAAAAGGTTCGCGACACCTGGGCGCCGCCAAAGCTCCGGTTGGCCAGGGTGCCGCCGTATTCCCGGGCAAAGGGCACGCCCTGGGCCACGCATTGATCGATGATATTGTTGCTGACCTGGGCCAGACGGTAAACATTGGCCTCCCGGGCCCGGAAATCACCGCCTTTCACCGTGTCGTAAAACAGGCGCCAGATGCTGTCGCCGTCGTTCTGGTAATTTTTGGCGGCATTGATTCCGCCCTGGGCGGCGATGCTGTGCGCCCGCCGGGGCGAATCCTGAATGCAGAAGGTTTTAACGTTATATCCCAACTCGGCCAGGGTCGCCGATGCCGATCCGCCGGCCAGTCCGGTTCCAACGACAATGATGGTGAATTTTCGCTTGTTGGCAGGGTTAACCAGCTTGAGTTCGAAACGGTGCTTATCCCATTTTTCGGCAAGCGGGCCTGCTGGTATTTTTGCATCAAGCCGCATAAAAACCTCCTTAGGACATAAACGAGATATAAATCGGAAGAAAACCGAAACCGGCGCCGACAATCAGGCTGAATACGATGCCGGTGGTTTTGATCAGCGGCATGTATTTGGGATGATTGGCGCCAACGGTTTGAAAGGCGCTCCAGAAGCCGTGACTGACGTGAACCGCCGCAATGACAACGGCAACCACGTAGATGACCACGTATACCGGATCGGCGAATGCGTTGGAGACGATCGCGAATATGGTGGTGCTGGACTTGTCGACAAAGTGAAAATTCAGCAGGTGGAAGATGATAAAGGCCAGCAGCAGGGCTCCGGTGTAGGGCATGGTTGCCGAGCCGATGGTTCGGCCCCCCGCCCGCCGGTTCACGGCGTACCGCTCCGGTCGGGCCATCAGGTTCTGGTAAAACAGGACAATGCCGGTCAGTACATGGATGACAAAGAAAAACAGCAGGACGATTTCCGCCGCGTTCAGAAAAACGCCCAGCGAGTGCAGATGCTCGGCATACGAGTTAAACGCATCCGGCCCGCCGTAGATCGTCAGATTGCCGGCAAGGTGTGCGGCGAGAAATCCCACGAAACTGAAACCGGTTACGGCCATCATCAGTTTTTTGCCGATGGACGAGGAGATGGTCTCATTCAGCCAGTTCATGTTCGCCTCCGCCTATAGGGTTTTCAGAAGGTCCACCAGGTCAAGAGCTTTACCCTGGGGGACGCCGTCGACAACATCAATCAGCACGACATCGCAAAGTTCTTTTTCCGCCAGCCGCTGGGCTGCGGTAGCGCCGACATTTCCGGCACCGACAACGGTAACTTTCTGTCTCATGATTCCTCCGATACGCTGATATAAAATGATTAAAAACCGCTGGAAAAAGTCCGATCCATGACGTTCGGCAAAACCGCGTTGAGCTCTCCCCACCGGCGGATGAGGACTGATTTCTTTCTTCCTTAAAAAAAGGCATGGGTACAAAGGCTTCCCAATGTTCCCAGATTTTCACAGACAAGGATGCCCTTTTTGCGCATGGCTTCAATTTTTGCCTGGCCGGTTCCGCTTTTGCCGCTGATAATAGCCCCGGCGTGTCCCATCCGGCGGCCCGGCGGTGCAGTCAAACCGGCAATAAAGCCGACCACCGGTTTGGAGACGTACTGTTTGATATATTCTGCCGCTTCCTCTTCAGCGGTTCCGCCGATTTCACCGACCATGACAATACCTCTGGTATCGGGATCGTTCTCAAAGGCTTCCAGGCAGTCAATAAAATTGGTGCCATTGATTGGATCCCCGCCAATGCCGACACAGGTGGTCTGCCCGATACCCTCGGCGGTCAATTGGTGCACCACTTCGTAGGTCAAGGTCCCTGATCGGGATACCACGCCAATCGGTCCGCCGGCCTTATGGATCGGTCCGGGCATAATTCCGATTTTGCAGAGACCCGGTGAGATAATGCCCGGGCAATTGGGACCGATCAGCCGGGTGGAGCTGCCGGCCATGGAGTTCTTGACCCACATCATATCCATCACCGGAATCCCCTCGGTAATACACACCACCAAATCCAAACCGGCATCCACCGCCTCCATGATGGCATCGGCGGCAAAGGGGGGCGGCACGAAAATCATGCTGCAATTGGCGCCGGTAGCGGCAACGGCCTCTTTGACCGTGTTGAAAACCGGGATACCGTCCATTTTCCGCCCGGCCTTGCCCGGGGTGACGCCGCCGACCACGTCGGTGCCGCAAGCAACGCACTGCCGGGTGTGAAATTGCCCTTCGCGACCGGTGATTCCCTGAACCAGTACTTTTGTATCGCCATTAACAAAAATGCTCATTAGAACACCTCGTATTCATCCTGATGGGAGTAGAAAAAGGGGTTCGACGCAGAGCAATGCGAGGAGGAAGAAAAACGTCGAAGCAGGGCCCATGACTCACCTTAACGGGGAGTGATTTCTGCGGGATTTCGTCCCACAG
>ENA-ORCT01000142-ORCT01000142.1-marine-metagenome-genome-assembly--contig:-NODE-142-length-44275-cov-4.009593_pt1 | contig 44275 bp, 39 predicted proteins | sample MGYA00248632_ERZ508511 | MGnify/ENA primary metagenome ERZ508511 (study PRJEB26182, sample SAMN06268839) | marine metagenome | isolation source: Tt an P1-techrep anaerobic enrichment on pine from sediment...
TGCATAATGCGCAACTTGACTTCGCGAAAGTCGGTGACCACGAAACGCAGGATCAGGGATCCGTCGGCCTGGTTTTCCACAACCTGATCGGGATGCCAGATCTCCTGGCGTACCCAGCGAGCACGATATGGGCTGAAGCGAAGCACGACCTCCTGAGGGGTACCGCTTTGAAAGATGCCGAAAGCACCGTGCAGATGGTCCTGCCAGCAGGATTGACCATAAGGAGAAAAAGTTTCTTCAGTCACTTGCACATCGGACATACGGCCGAGCAGAAACTTGCGCCAGTTCCGGCGTTCGGTGCAGAATGCGAGCAGCACCCAACTGCCCATGTAATGCTGAAGGTGGACAGGATGGACCCGTCGCCGGGTGATGCGGTTGTCTGCGGGTGAGAAATAGTCGAAGGCAAGTTGCCGACTTTGAATCAAGGCATCGGCGACATGACGGAAGGTCTCGCCTTCGGCGGGAGTATGGCCGTGCCAGATGGCGGAAAAGGCGGTGGCGATACGGTTTTCATCGAGCCCGAATTCCCCGGTAGCAGCGAATAACTTGCGTCCGAAGTCCTGAATGGCTCGGCTGATGATACCGCCTGCACTATCGGCCAGAAGGTTCCGGGCCAAGAGGATGGCGAGCAGTTCATTTTGGGTCACCCGGGAAGCAGGCAGTGCGAAACTGGTGTCGGTATAGTAATACCCTTTGCGTTGACTGTCGTATTCGAGCGGCGCCAGCAGCCGGTCGCGCATGTACTCGACGGTGCGTTGAGCAGTCTTACGGCAGATTTCGAAACGGGAGGCTAGGGTGCCTGCATTGGGGTAGCGACCGTCACGGACCTGGCGGTCAAACCAGCAGTAGCGTTCAAATTTGAGGTGATCGGCCATGAAAAAACCCCATCTGATAAAGGGGCGTGAAGATCCAAAATACCTAAGGGTTGTTTGAGTGGGCTCATAAGCTATCAAATAATGAGTGTATCTTCAAGAATGTCTTTCCTGGACTATGTTGCCAGCAATTGGAAAGCAGGCTGTTGACTTAGCAGGGTATCGTATCCACTCTCTAAATATTGTTCACAAGATGCCTCGGGAAGGGCGCCTCGGTTTAGAGATGGCATCGGTTGGGAAACGGTCCTTGGCCAGGCCGAAAGGAACAGTATGGAAAGCATGCGATTGCAACGGGTCACGGCGCGTATCAGTGACCGGGCCCTGCTCAGGGACATCAGTCTGACCTTGGAGTCCGGCCAGCAATGGGCGGTGGTCGGTGCCAACGGCTCGGGCAAGTCGGCGCTGGGACGGCTGCTGTGTGGCCAGTTAGATATCTTGTCGGGCATAGTGCGCGGTGCATTGCGGGGGGAATTCGTTGCTTTCGAGACGGTCGACGAGATCCTCGAATTCGAGCGGTATCACGACGACAGTGATTTTCTCGACCGGCTCGATCACGGCACGCCGGTAAAAGACTTTTTGCTCGCTGGCAGACCACAGGATGCCCACCTGCTGGAGATGCTAGCCGAAAAGCTGGCTTTCAGCGACCTGCTGGAAAGGGGCATCCGTTTTCTGTCCACCGGCGAGATGCGCAAAGTGGTTATATGCCGGGCGCTGCTGCGGAAGCCGCAGTTGTTGGTGCTGGACGAGCCCTTTGACGGTCTAGATCGAGGATCTTGCGATGTGCTGCGGGAACTTTTGAGCGTCTGTGTTCGCCAGGGGATTCGCCTCGTGCTGCTGCTCAATCGCTTCAGCGAAATTGTCCCTCAGGTCAGCCATGTCGCCTATCTGCGCGACTGCGCGTTGATCGCTGCCGGAGCCAAAGATGAGCTGCTGGGCTCCACCGCTCTGCAGCGGCTGCACGCTTTTCACACAACTCTGCCGGAAAGCCTGCCGGAGCAGGAACCTGGCCGAAGCATGAAGACGGTGCCGAAGGGAGAGCCGCTGATCGCGATGCGCCAAGTGACGGTGGGCTACGGCGGAAAGGCGGTGCTGAGGGATCTCGACTGGACGGTTGAAGCCGGCCAGCACTGGCAGATCTCCGGTCCAAACGGTGCCGGCAAGTCGACCTTGCTGAGTCTGGTGTCCGGCGACCATCCCCAGGCCTACGCCAACGACATTCGCATGTTTGGGCGCCAGCGGGGTACCGGAGAGAGCGTCTGGCAGATAAAAGAGTGCCTCGGCCTGCTGTCGACCGCTCTGCAGCAGAGCTATCGGGTCGGGGTGACCGTGGAGATGGCGGTTATTTCAGGTTTTTTCGACTCCATCGGCGTCTATCGCCAGGCCAGCCTGAAACAGCGGCAGATCGCCCGCCAGTGGCTGCAGATGCTGCACCTGGAGGATCGCAGCGGCACTCCCTTGCACCGTCTTTCCTATGGCGAGCAACGTCTGGTTCTGCTGGCGCGGGCGATGGTCAAGCAGCCGCCCCTGCTGATTCTCGATGAGCCATGTCAGGGCTTGGACGAAATTAACCGGGAGATGGTACTGAAGCTCGTCGACCACCTTGTTACGGTCGGCGGAACACAGCTTCTCTACGTGACCCATCATGCCGAAGACCGACTGTCCTGCATCACCCATCATCTGCAGCTGGTTCCTGCAGCCGGCGGCGGCTATACCGGCTGTGTCCTGCCCAGCAAAGGTCCAAGCGCCTAAGCTTTCCCCTCAGCGGCGAAAGGTTGCCAGCAGCGCCTCCACCTTGTCCTGATCCTTTTCTCCGTAAGGGCCGACTACCACCAAATGAAGATTTTCAGCAGTAAAGTGCTCCTGCGCGGCAAGCAGCATCTCTTCGGGGGTTATCGCGCTGCTTTCCAGTCGTTCGTCTTCCAGACTGCGCAGAAAACCGGTGGCTAAACCCCAACCGTAGCGGGCCGCCAGAAGATCGGCATGGTCGCGGCTGAACTCCAGATCGAACAGGTAGTTGGCCCGCACCCGCGCCAGTTCCCCGTCGCCTACTTCCTCACAGGTCAGCTCGCTGAAGATGGTCAGCAATTCCGTGATTGCCGGCAGCAGGTTTTCCGGGGTGACGGCGAGGTCCACGGCAAAGGCACCGCTATCATCAAACAGTGACAGGTGCGCCTCGGCGTTGTAGGTCAGGCCGAGGTTCTCCCGCAGTCGCTGCATCAGCCGGGTCGTGCCGCCGCCGGACAATACCCGGCGCAGCATGCGCAGAGCCGGGGTGTGAGGGTTGCGACGGCCAGGGATGCGGAAGGCCAGTTGCAGGTTGAGCTGCGAATCGGCATCGATAACCCAGTGGCTGGCCGGTCCTGAAGCCGGTTGGTCGATCAGCGGCAGCGCAGCAGGTGCAGGCGGTCCTTGCCAGCTGCCAAAGGCCTCTGTTACCGCAGCCAGAGCCGCACTGCGCTCGATACGCCCGGCCAGGGCGATGACCGCATTGGCCGGGGTATAGTAGCGGCGATGGTGGTCGCTCAGTTCGGCGGCACCGATGGCGGCGATGGAATCGGGGCGGCCGATGGTCGGCTGGCTGAGGGGATGTTCGGGCCACAGCAGACCGCTCATCAGCTGGTCGGGGCTGATGACTTCACTGTCCTGGTTGAGGTCTTCCTGGGCCTCTTCAAGGATAATCCTGCGCTCGATATCGATATCCTTCAGCAGTGGCCGCTGTAGCATGGAAGCGAACAGATGCAGGCCGTCGCCGATATGATCGGGGTGCAGGCGGCTGTGGTAGCAGGTCGTTTCGGCGTCGGTGCCGGCGTTGATGTTGCCGCCGATGGCCTCGAAACGGCTTTCCAGGTCCTGGCTGGAAGGATAGTCAGCGCTGCCGCGAAACAGCAAATGTTCCAGAAAGTGCGAGATGCCGGCCAGCTGCGGCTGCTCGTGGCGACTGCCGACCGCCAGGGTGCAGGCCGCCTCGACGCTGTGCAGATGGGGCATTTCGACGGTAATCAGCCGCAGGCTGTTGGCCAGGGTGTCGAGATAAAATTCGGGCATGAATAATCCAGGCTTGGGTTGCAGGAAATTTGAGTCAGACCTCGGAGAGAGGGGAGCTCTCTTCGCTTCCATCGGGAGGGTAGACCAGGTCGCGTCCGCCCCGTTGCTTGCGGCCATAATGGCGCAACACCAGCAGGTGAGCGAAAAAGAGCACCATCAAAATCAGGGTCAGCCAGCCCGACAGGCCGCCGATGCCGGCCTGGTCAAGGTACTGGCGCCAGGAATGGGCCGTTAGGGGGTGTAGCTTGATCTTCAGCAACCAGCCGGCCAGCAGAATGGCAAACAGGTAGATGTAGTTGGCATGAATGCGCTGGCCGAGGGCCTGCCGTCGGCCAATCTTGTAACGGGGGTGGAGCAGGTCCTGGGCTAGTTCTTTGCGCCATGGGGCGGTGGGGCCGTGGTCCATGCGCCCCAGCAGAATGGAATGGACGAAGTTCTGATGGATCAGCCGCACCCGGTATTCGTAGGCGTCGTAAAAGCGAAATCGCCGAGCTTCGACCACCAGCAGCACGTAGATCATCGCCAGCCCGAACAGGAAAGCGCTGTGGGTGATCTCAGGATGGCTGAAGGCGAAGCCGAGAAAAGCCGCCGTAGTACCGACTGCCCAGTTGGTGGTGCGGTCGAGCCGCTCGCGCCAAGCCAGGCTGCGGGTCGCCTCGGCCCGGTAGTAGTGGGCCAGGGCAGTGATGGTCTCGGAACGGGTCAGTTCCTGGTGATCGGTAGGGCTTTCGGGCATGTTGATCTCCCAGTTATCCGGAACTACAGCAGCCTGGCCGCTTCCTTGGCGTGATAGGAGATGATCAGGTCGGCCCCGGCCCGCTTGATGCCGGTGAGCAGTTCGAGCAGCACCCGGTCATGGTCGATCCAGTCCTTCTCCGCGGCAGCCTTGAGCATAGCGTACTCGCCGGAGACGTTGTAAGCCACCAGCGGCAGCTCGAAATGATCGCGCAACTCGCGGATGATGTCGAGGTAGGCCATGGCCGGCTTTACCATCAGGAAATCGGCGCACTCCTGCACGTCGAGGGCAGCTTCCCGCAGGGCCTCGCGGCGATTGGCCGGGTCCATCTGGTAGCTGCGCCGATCGCCGAACTGGGGCGCCGAGTCGGCGGCGTCGCGGAAAGGACCGTAAAAGGCACTGGCGTACTTGACGGCGTAACTCATGATCGGAATGTGACTGAAGCCGTTGGCGTCGAGCAGTTCGCGAATTGCCGCCACCCGGCCGTCCATCATGTCGCTCGGCGCCACCATGTCGGCGCCGGCCCGGGCATGGGACAGGGCCTCGGCGGCAAGCAGCTGCAACGTGGCGTCATTGTCGACATCGTTGTCCTTGATCACACCGCAGTGGCCGTGATCGGTGTATTCGCACAGGCAGACATCGGTGATTACCGTCAGCTCAGGCAGTTCGTCCTTGAGGGCGGCGATGGTGCGTTGAATGATGCCGTCGTCGCTGTAGGCATCGCTGCCCAGAGGGTCTTTCTTCTCCGGGATGCCGAAGAGCATGACCGCCGGGATGCCGAGATCAAAGACCTCGCATGCTTCGGTCACCAGGTGTTCAATGGACTGTTGGTAAATGCCGGGCATGGACGGAATCTCGCGGCGAATGTTTTCGCCGGCCACGCTGAACAGGGGGTAGATAAAATCGTCCACCGCCAGGGAGGTTTCGCGCACCATGCGCCGCAGATTGGGGGTACGGCGCAGGCGACGGGCGCGATATTCGGGGAAAAACATCCGTAGTCTCCTTATCGTTCCGGTTTTGCCGGGCAAATCGGTCTGAAAATCTGTCTCACGCCCGCTCCTTGTAGTCGCTCAAGACGCAAAGGCACAAAGTAAATCAAAACTCTCTTGAAAACCACAAAACAGAATCGAAATCCATAAGACGATTTGAAAGAGGGTTTTAGAATTTAAATGCTTTTCTTGGCGTCTTTGCGGCTTTGCGTGAGAATCGGTTTTCGGTTGCAATTCTTTCGAAAATATTCTACCAGGGCTTTCACCAGCGCTTCGCAACTGGGTTCAGCAGGCTGGACCTGTACCGTCAGGCCGTGTTTTTTTGCGGCGGCGGCGGTCAGCGGGCCGATGGCAGCGATTACCGCCCGGTTCAGATAGTTTACCTCATGCGGGCCAAGAAGGGCCAGGCAGTGGTCGACGGTCGAGGCGGAGGTGAAGGTCACCGCGTCGAGTTCCTCGGCGCTAAGAAGCTCGCGAAGCCGCTCGGCGCCTTCCTTGGCCGGCTCAGTGCGGTAAGCGATCGGAGCCCGGACCACGGCACCGGATGCGGTCAGCTCTTGTTCCAGCAGATCGCGAGCAATGGCCGAACGGGGATAGAGGATCCGTTTGCCGGCCAGGTTCCGCTGTTGCAACAACTCGATGATGCCTTCCGCCTGGTGGCGTTGCGGAAGCAGGTCGGCTTGCAGGCCGTGTTCGGCGATGGCGGCGGCGGTCTTGGGGCCAACGGCGACTATGGTTACGCCGTGCAGGGCGCGGCTGTCGCGATCGGCCGCGCTGAGACGGTCGAAAAAGGCTGCCACACCGTTGGCCGAGGTGAGAATCAGATAGTCCGTTTCAGACAATTCGGCGATGGCTTCATCGAGATCCTGCCAACTGGCAGGAGGCAGGATGTTCACCGTAGGCAGACAGACCGCCTCTGCGCCGGAGGCCTGCAGCAGTCCGGCCAGCAGCGGCGCCTGTTGCGGACTGCGGGTGACCAGCACCTTGCGACCGAACAGTGGACGGTTATCGAACCAGCGCAACCTGTCGCGCAGCCGCACCACCTCGCCGACCACGATCACCGCCGGAGGTTTGAGCTTGGCCGCAGCGACCTGTTTCACCATGTCAGCCAGGGTTGCAGTGACGGTCTGCTGGTGAGGCAGCGTGCCCCAGCGGATCACCGCCACCGGGGTCTGCGGGTCGCGGCCGTGGGCCATGAGCTGTTCGGCGATGAGGGCCAAGTTGGTCATGCCCATGTAGAACACCAGGGTGCCGACCCCGGTGGCCAGCTTCTGCCAGTCGAGATTGGATACTTTCTTTGCCGGGTTTTCGTGACCGGTGACCAGCCCCAGGCTGGTGGTGTAGTCGCGGTGCGTCAGGGGAATGCCGGCGTAAGCTGCGGCGGCGAAACCGGCGCTGATGCCCGGCACCACCTCGAAGGGTACCCCGGCGGCCTGCAGTTCCTCGGCCTCTTCGCCGCCGCGACCGAAGACATAGGGGTCGCCGCCCTTGAGGCGGGCGACGATCTGACCGCGTCGCGCCCGTTCAACGAGCAGGGCGTTGATCTGCGGCTGCGGGGTGTGGTGCTGGCCGCGGGTCTTGCCGACATAGATCCGCTCGGCCTGAGGCGGTACCTCGTCGAGTAGCACCGGGTTGGCCAGGTAATCGTAAACGACTACGTCGGCTTTGCGCAGGCAGTCACGCCCTTTAACGGTAATCAGCCCCGGATCGCCGGGACCGGCGCCGATGAGATAGACGATGCCCTGTTTCAATGGTGTTTCCTTATTGTTCAAGCCTCTGAGTCGAACGGGGCCGTGTAGAAAGTGTCGATTGCTGTATTGAGTGACTACCCAAAGAAAAAACAGCAACAGTTTGGGCCTGCTTCGCGTTCTTCGCGGCTTCGCGTGAGACTGATTGGCCCGGTCTGTTTCACACGAAGCCGCGAAGGGGCGAAGGAAGAGTCAAAACCGGCCTCACGCCACGGCGCAACGAACGCAACGTAAATCCAGTTATTCATAAAGCTTAGGTAGCCACCGTTGGAAGGGGGGTGGTTTCCGTTGCGCCGTGGCGGCGCTGCGTGAAACAAATGCCTTCAGCTTTCAGCCTGACCGTAAAGTTCCCCCAGGATCTTGTCGGCCCCGCGTTGCAGCAGCGTGTCGGCCAGATTCGTCCCTAGCTGTAGAGCATCTGCGGGCGGTCCGCTGACCGTATCTTTAAGCAGCTCGCTGCCGTCGATGCGGGCCACCAGGCCGCTCAGTTCGAGGTGCTCGTCGACAAGCTGCGCATAGCCGGCCACCGGCACCTGGCAACCTCCCTCGAGACGGGTGAGAAAGGCCCGCTCGGCGGTCACCGCCGCTGCGGTGGCAGGATGATGCAGCGGGGCGAGCAGGGCATGGGTGGTGCTGTCGTCGATGCGGCATTCGAGGCCCAGGGCACCCTGGCCGATGGCCGGCAGGCACTCGTCAGGTTCCAGGCAGGCGCCGATGTGATCTTCGTAGCCGAGCCGCTTGAGGCCGGCGGCGGCAAGCACGATGCCATCCAATCCTTCTTCCTGCATCTTGCGCAGGCGGGTGTCGACATTTCCACGCAGGTCGCTGATCTGCAGGTCAGGACGCCGATGGAGCAGCTGGGCGCGGCGCCGCAGCGACGAAGTGCCGATGCGGGCTCCTTGCGGCAACGCTTCCAAGTCAGTCAGGCCGCCTGCAAAAACCAGACAGTCGCGAGGATCGGCCCGTTCGGTAATGCAATGCAGCTCCAGACCGGCCGGAAGGACAGTGGGTACATCCTTCATGGAATGAACCGCCAGGTCGATGCGTTTATCGAACAGCGCTTCTTCGATTTCCTTGACGAACAGCCCCTTGCCGCCGATCTTGGCCAGCGGAGTATCGAGGATGCGGTCTCCGGTCGTCTGGATCTTGACCAGCTCCACTTCCAGTCCGGGATGCAGCTGTTGCAGGCGGGATTGAACCCATTCGGCCTGCCACAGGGCCAGGCGGCTGGCGCGGGTTCCGATGAGCAATGGTTGCTGATGCATGTTTATGTCGTTCCTCGTATCGCTGATGGTTCGCCGTCTCAGGACTTCGTGTCGTCGGTGGGGCCGTCGAGGCCGAACAGGACCCGTGCCGCATCGAGATATTGTTCCCCCGTCATATCCTGACGGCGCTCCTTGAGCACCGCGATCGGCTGGTGCAGGATCTTCTTGATCATGGCGCCGGTACAGGCTTCGAGGGCCTGGCGCTCTTTGGTGCCCAGACCATTGAGCTGGGCGAAGGTCTTTTCCAGTTCGCGGCGACGAATGTCCTCCAGGTGCTGCTGCAGCTCGCGAATGGTCGGGGTCAGTTCCAGATCGTTCAGCCAGCGCTGATAGCGGCCGACTTCCTGATCGATAATGGTTTCGGCCTTCTCTGCTGCCTTGCGCCGTTCCTTGAGGTTGGCGTCGATGACTTTTTGCAGGTCGTCGATGTCGTACAGGTAGGCGTTGTCGACCTGATTGACTTCCGGTTCGATGTTGCGCGGTACGGCGATATCGATGAAAAACATCGGCCGGTTCTTGCGCTGGCGAATAACCTTTTCGACCTGGCCTCGGGTCAGCAGGTAGCCGCTGGCTCCGGTAGAGGCGAGCACGATGTCGGCCTGCGGCAGATAGTCGGGAAAGTCGTTGAACGGCACCGCCCTGCCGTTGAACTGTTTAGCCAGTTGCAGAGCCCGCTCAAGGGTGCGGTTGGCGACCAGCAGACCGGCGGTCTGGTGGTTGACCAGGTGGCGGGCGGCCAGTTCGCACATTTCGCCGGCGCCGATCATCATCACCGTCCGATCCTCGAGGGTACCGAAGATCTTGCGCGCCAGTTCCACCGCCGAATAGGAGATAGAGACCGCCTGGCTGGCGATAGCCGTTTCGCTGCGTACCCGCTTGGCCACAGAGAAGGTTTTGTGCAGCAGGCGGGTGAGGATCAGTCCGACGCTGCGGCAGCCCTCGGCACGGGCGAATGCCTCCTTGAGCTGACCGAGGATTTGCGGCTCGCCGATGACCATGGAGTCGAGGCTGGCCGCCACGCGAAACAGGTGGCGGACGGCCTGTTCGGCTCGAAACTCGTAGAGGTGGTTGGCCAGATGACTATCGTCCAGGCCGTGAAATTCGCAGAGAAAGTCTTTCAGTCGCGCCTCCGCAGCCGCGCCGTCGTGGCTGCAGGCGTAAAGTTCCACCCGGTTGCAGGTCGACAGCAGCATCCCTTCAAGAATCTCGGGGGCGGAAACCAGCTGACGCAGGGCCTCTTCCTGCTGCTCGGCAGTGAAGGCTATTCGCTCGCGGACGGACACGGGGGCCGATTTATGATTCAAGCCGACGGCGACGATTTGCATAACGGCAGCGGACCTCAGCGGCCGCTCAGGGTCTCAAAACTGTGCAGGCCGGACAACAGCAGATTAACCCCGAGGAAGGTGAAAAGCAGGCAGAGAAAACCGACGATAGCCAATATGGCCGCACGCCGACCGCGCCAACCGATGGCCAGGCGGCCGTGTAGCAGGGCGGCATAGACGAACCAGCTGATCAGAGCCCAGACCTCCTTGGGGTCCCAGCGCCAGTAGCTGCCCCAGGCTGAGTAAGCCCAGGCCGCGCCGCTGACGATGCCCATGGTCATGAGCGGGAACCCCCAGGTCAGGCAGCGGTAGTTGAGATTGTCGAGGGTATCGAGGGATGGCAGACGAAAGAACAATGTCGACAGGCGCTTGCTTTTAAGCATCCGCTCCTGGAGCAGGTACATTATCCCGGCGATAAAGGCCACGGCAAAGACCGCGTTGCCGAGAAAAGCCAGGCCGACGTGGATCGGAAACCACCAGCTGTCAAGCAGCGGACTAAGTTCGGTGACTTGTTGGGCGACGACGTTGCCGACCACCATCAGCAGCAGCGCCAGTGGGGAAAGAAAAGCGCCCAATACGGCCAGTCCGTAGCGCAGGTCGAGCAGCAGAAAGATGCCGGTGATGCACCAGGCGAAAAAGGACAAGGATTCGTGCAAGTTGGCTACCGGTGTATAGCCAGCTTCGAAAAAACGCACCGCCAGGGTAAGGCAATGCAGGGCAAAGGTGCCGCGCATCAACCAGCGTCCGATTTTTTCCGCCACACTGCGACCGCTGGCGACATGCGTCAGGTAAGCGCAGGTTGTGGCCAGATAGCAGAGCAAGGTGACTTTGAACAGTAACAGGCTCATGGCGTTCATAATGGCTCAATCGGCAGTTCGACAGCCAGCTCGTGCAGGCTGTGGCCGGGCCCGAGATTCTCCTGCAGCAGTTGATCGATGGCTGCGGCATCGCCGCCGGCGACCCTCTCGGCAAGACCGGCCCGCAGCAGCCGGTCGACTGTCTGGCGATTATAGTGGATCGCTGCCGCGTTAGCGAGGTGTTTGTCGCGTAAGGCGGCGAGGATCTCCAGTACCGTGGTCCAGTGCGGCGGCAGCCATTCAGCCAGTCGGTCTTTCAGCAGGGCAGCCAGGGCCGGATTGCGTCCGGCGGTGGAGATTGTCAGCAGAAGATCGCCACGTCTCAGCAGGGCCGGCAGGGTAAAATCTCCGGCGTCGGGATCTCCCGGCAGGTTGACCAGGGCGCCGCCTCGGCGGGCCTCGGCGGCCACCGCTTGATCGATCTGGCGGTCACCGGTGGCGGCAAACACCAAGAAGGCGTTCTGCAGATCGTCGGGACGGTAGGGGCGGGCCACGAGTTCGATCCCGGCCGGCAGTTCGCTGTCAGGCAGCGGTTGCGGATCGATGAGCCGCACCCGGGCTCCGGCGGCCAGCAGTCCCTCAGCCTTGCGTCGGCCAACCGTCCCGCCACCGACCACTACGCACTGTCGTTCGGTCAGATCAATTAGCAGCGGATAGTCGGCCATTACTTAATGTCCCTGTTGTAGCGCTCGGCGTCTGTTCATATGCCGAACAGGGCTTTTTCCACCAACTCGCCGAGAAGATGGCCGAAGAAAACCGTGGCCTCCACCGTGCGCGGTGGCGAATCGGTGGCGAGACGGAACAGAAAGTCGGGCTGTTCGCCGGCAAATTCGCCCTTGCCGTGCAGCACTGCGGTAGTGCAGCCCAGCTGAGAGGCTTCGGCGAGTCCTTCGAGCAGCGCCTCGTCGCGGTGCTGGTCACAGAGGGCGAGAACGATGTCCTGTTCTCCAGCGATGATGCGCAGCTGTCTGGCAAAAATCTGGTTCGCCTGTCCGTCTCTGGCCAGCGACGAAGCGAAGGTATTGTTCTGGCTCAGGGAGAGGGCCGGCAAGGGGGGGCGCTCGAGGGACAGTCGGTGAAGGAAGAGGTTAGCGATCAGATCGGCGGCCGCACCCAGCGACCCACTGCCGATAATCAACAGGCGGCCACCCTGGTTGAAGGTGGTGACCACCTGTTCGGCAAAGCCAGCCAGATGTCCGGCCTGACCGAGGAAGGTCTCTTCCAGAATGCGGGTATGTTCCCGCAGGGATACAGCGATGCGTTCCTGCAGCATAATCGGCAACCTCTTGAAAAAATTTGTGAAAATGATAGGGGCCGGCAGGCCGCCTGTCAAGCTCTGGTTGCCGTTCCGGATCGAATTAAGTGTTCATCAGGACATTTCAGGATGAACACGAATGAAGTTTCCGAGTCGGAAGCGAGGGCTTTTTTGTTATGACAAGGAAATCAGGAGGTTGCGCGGAGGCGTACATCAGCACGCCGTACAAGTACGTGCGTAGATTGACATCGCCAAAACGGAAAAGAATTAAGACTTGCTTTTTGTTCTTGCTAGTATATGATAACTTGCATATCGAATGCGTGTATGGATCAAGACCCATATAGTGAAAAGGAGAAAATTCATGGCCGGTGATAAAATCATAGAGGTTACCGATACTGATTTTGAGAATGAAGTGCTCAAGGCCGATATGCCTGTGCTGGTCGATTTCTGGGCTTCCTGGTGTGCGCCCTGCAAAGCCATTGCCCCGCTGATCGACGAACTGGCCGAAACTTTTGACGGCAAGGTCAAGGTGTGCAAGATCAATGTCGACGAAAATCCCGCCACTCCCGGTCAGTATGGTGTGCGCGGCATACCGACCCTGATCCTGTTCAAGGGCGGTGAAGTGGTCGACCAGGTGGTCGGTGCGGTGCCCAAGAGCCAGCTGGAGAGCCTGCTGCAGGGTGCCTTGTAACAGGTAAGCTCGGCAATCGAAAATAATGAAAAAAGCGGACCCGCAATCACTGGCGGGTCCGCTTTTTTCATTGACGGGTAAAGTCTTGCTGTTTTACAGGTTTGGCGCTCGCCGGGCATAAGGAATTTTCGTTGACCCCTATTTGAAGGGGTGGTAAGTTTTCAGGCGCTGATTTTGGCGCAGAATTCAGCAATATTTCTCTGGAGTATCGCCCATACCGCATCTGTTTTCCTGATAGATGTTACGTCATAAATGAAGGGGTAAGTTGATGTTTCGTAAAGAATTGAAAGTACTGGATTGTACCATTAGAGATGGCGGTCTGATCAACAATTACCAGTTTTCAGACGAGCTGGTGAAGGCCGTCTACCGCGCTGCATGCGACTCCGGTGTGGATATCATTGAGCTCGGCAAGAAACTGGCCGTCAGCGATGAATATACCAGAGAAAAATACGGGAAATGGAATTTCTGTGATGATGACGATCTCAAGATGGTCATCGACTCTTGCGAGAGTGATTACCGGCCGCTGATTGCCGTGATGTTCGATGTCGGGCGCGTGGATATCAATGCACTGCAACCGGCGGATCAAAGCCCTATCGATATGGTTCGCACCGCCTGCTATGTTCCAGATGCGGACAAAGGGATAGATATGGCCAAGCGCTGCAAGGATCTTGGTTACCAGACCACCATCAACATCATGGCTCCTTCTGCTGCTATTCGTACCGATCTTATCGAAGCACTGAATGAAGTCAGCAAGGCTGATGAGGTGGACTACCTCTTTTTGGTGGACAGTTACGGAGCTTTCTACTCAGAGCAGGTGACCGATTACCTGAAGCTCTATAAAAAGCACTGCCCCAACAAGGAGCTGGGATTTCACGCCCACAACAACCAGCAACTGGCTTTTGCCAACACCCAGCAGGCCATCATCGATGGGGTAAATCTCCTGGACGCCACCATAAACGGCATTGGTCGCGGCGCTGGCAATTGCAACCTGGAGCTGCTGCTTAATTTCCTGAAGAACCCCAAATTTGACGTCGCCCCTCTCTACAAGACCATCCAGGAACACTTCGTGCCTCTGCGCGAAGAGATCGAGTGGGGTTTCAATGACATCTACGGAATCAGCGGTCATCTGAACCAGCATCCTCGCGCCGCGATGAAATGCCGCGCCGATAAAGAGATCATGGATAACTGTTTTGACTTTCTGCTTGAATGCACCGCTGAGGTATAGCTAGGTTCTAATAATTTTCTCCTTTACTTTCTGATCTTGTTAAAGGGTGGCGAAGAGGCCAAGCAGTTGGTCAGCAAGGTGTCTAAGAGTATGTTGTTGGGCGTCCTGTAATAGCTCTCTCGAATGCACCATAAATTAGAAAGCGGGCCTGCCGGGAAAAGCAGGCCCGCTTTTTTATTGTCTAGTCTATTTTACCCCGCCAAATTTTAGTTGTACTTTGTCTTCTTGCTCCTTTTTGGAGGGGCATTTTTGATTTTGCCAGATTTGATGTTTATGCTTCAATCTGACAAATAGATTTAAGATTATTTAATAAGCAGGCTTCATTGTTGCAAATTGTAAAACAATTTTTTAAGATTGGGTTTCAAAATTACTGGGAATTAGATGTTGTGGAATTTAATGGATCGGCATTGTAGTTATATTAGGTTGCAATAATAAAGGCTGTTCTTTTTGCCATTTGATAGCAAGATGATTTCTGCCGTCTTGGATTGAAAAAATGGGGAGGGTGAATTGGATCAGCTGTTCAATGAAATTAGGGCTAGAATTCCTGCCAATAAATTTTACCCGCCCGTCCTGGAGTCCTCTCAGTATCTCACTCGAAAACGCCTTCTTCAGAACCTTCATCGCCGCAGTAGCAAAATAATTTTTCTCGAAGCCCAAGCCGGCCAAGGCAAGACCGTCCTGGCAGCTCAGTATCTGGAGCAGGGCAAGTCTCCTTTTGCCTGGTACCAGATCGGTACCGAGGACGGTGACCCGGTTCTGTACCTGACCGCGCTGCTTTCCTGCCTCATGGACGCTCTGCCCGGCTTTCGCTCCCCCCTGCTGGAGACAATGATCGCCAAAGGGGAGGTGTCTCCTCTGGAGTTGCCCCGTTTCGCCAACATCCTTTTGGGCGATCTCGACACCTTTTTGCCCGGCGAGTTTCTTGTCGTTTTTGACGACCTGCACCTTCTGGAAAACTGCAAAGTCAGCCTCGGTCTGCTCGGCCATATTCTGGACACGGCCCCGCCGAAGCTGCGATTTGTGCTGGCCGCTCGGCGGCCGGTGGATCTCGACTTGCCTATTTTGAAGTACGGTCGACAGACGGTGACCGTCAGCAATGAGGAACTGGCCCTGACCGAGCGCGAAATCGCCGAACTGTACAACGACATCCTACAGGTGCCCGTGGCCGGCCAAACGGTTCGAGAGCTTTATGAGGCGACCGAAGGCTGGACGATGGGTCTTCTTTTGGCGGCACATACTCTGGGAAAAAAAGGCCGACTTTCTCCGGGAGCTGAGGGGGAAAAGGGCAACCTGCGAGACTATCTACAGGCGGAAATTTTTGCTGGAATCCCTCGAGAGTTGCATGCTTCCTTGTTGAGACTCGCCTGGCTCGATCGGATACCAGTCGTTTTGGCAGCAAAGCTTTCCGAGGTGTCCGATATAGGGACCCGTTTATCCGAACTGAGCCACAAAAACTTTTTCGTACGCAGTCTGGATGAGAAGGACAGGGTATTTCGGTTTCATCACCTTTTTCAGGAATATCTGCAGCAACGGGCAGAGCAAGAGCTGTCCAGGCAGGAAGTTCGTGAAGTCCTCGGTCGGGCCGCCGACTGGTGTCTGGAGCAGAAACGGTCCGAAGAGGCCCTCGGCTATTACCTGAAGGCACAAGACTATGATGCTTTGGAAAGGGTTTTGGGAAAGGAGGGAATGGCTTTATATGGAATGAACAGGGTTGTTGCTTTAGGGATGATTCTTAAAAAGATCCCTGAAGAAATTATCCCCCGGTATGGCTGGTTGGCATTTTTTTCGGGGGTTCTTTTGTTGGATGCCGAACCCTTGCAGGCAATTTACTTTTTAAGGTTAGCTAGAAAAAATTTTTCGAAGCAGAACAACAAGCCTGGAGAGCTCCTTGCTCTTTCGCAAATTATTTATTTTCATGTAGCCGTAGATGGAGAGTTTAGTATTGGAGTGCGGTATTTGAATCGGGCCGAGGAAATTTATGAGCAAGTTTCGGAAGGACTAGAAGAAAGCACTGAGATATCAGTATTGCATAATATGGCCATAGGGTTTTGTTTTTTTCAAGGCGATATGCTGAGCTCAAAAAAATACTCTTCAGTGGCTTTTAAGAAGGCAAGTGAAGGAAGTTATAATAATTTGTTAGCTGCAATCAATGTTACGCGCGGATTCGAATTCTCATTGATAGGGAATTATGGCCCTTGTTTTAATATTGTTGAAGAGGGAGCAAAGCTTTTAAGTGTTCCAGGTGTTGGAATGATCAATTATCTGGGTCTCCTTGCGCATCAGATGGATTTTTTAGAAATGCAAGGAGATTTTGAAAGTTTCAAATATCATGAACAATTTCTCAAGGAACTAGTTAAAGACGACGTAATTGCACAGAGTATTGTTTACCCATATTTATTGATATGGAATATCGGAATGCAAGTCGCAATGTCAGAATACGACAAGGCCTTAAGCTTGGTTGAGAAAGGCCTTAATTCAGATTACGCGGCGGGAAACGCCAATATGCGTGGCCAGTTTCTCCACTATTTGTCATTTATTAAGTCAATCCATGGTGAAAAAAATATAGCAACAGCTGCAGCAGAAGATTCGTTGGAGTTGCGCTCTAAAGTAGGAGGAGGAAACCTAGTAGCATTAAACTACATAATGATTTGTGCCTCCTATATAAATTTGAAATTTTTTGACAAAGCAGATCTTTTGTTGAAAGTGGCGGTTAAGGTTGCCGAAGATTTAGACTCAAAATATTATATCTGCGGTGCGTATTTTCAACGAGCCTTGCTAAGTTTAAAACAAGAAAAAATTTATCAAGCTATAGAAGACATTCGTAAGACTCTAGTAATAATGCAACAAAATAATTATTCATATTTTTATGGATATACTTCAGAGTCGATGGAGCTTTTTCTCCAGGCTGCTGTTAAGCACCGTATCGAAGTCGACTATGCCCGTTATCTGGCGAGCGAGCGTCTGGGGCTTGCAATTCTACCCGACGGGACATCCATTCCCCTTCTGCAGATCAACACCCTCGGCGGCCTGACCCTTACTATCGAGGACAACGTTGTCCTCAACGCCGAAGGGCTGACCCAGACGCAGCGGGAGCTGTTGGCTTTGCTGATCGCATCGCCGGGCCTGAAAAAGTGCCAGGAAAAGATCCAGGCCGCCCTCTGGCCGGAGAGTTCTCCGGATAAATCCCGGGCCAACTTCGACAACCTCTTGATGCGCCTGCGCAAGACTTTAAGCCAGGCCATCAAGCCCCATGCGGTGAAACACTACCTGTCGCTGCAAAAGGGCATTCTCTGCCTGGAAAACTGCCGGCTCGATGCTGCCGAGTTCGCCCAAAAAGCGCGCCGAGGGCTGGAACATGCCCGTCGCAAGGAGTTCTGGCAGGCCGGCAACTCTTTCCATTCTGCGCACAACCTTTGGCAAGGGAGCTTTCTGCCCAATGGTTCTTGCGCCGAAGAAGTTCAGAACTATGGCGGCGAGCTGGAGCGACTGTTTATCGAATCGAGTTGCCGATGGGCGACGATTCTGAGCGAAACCGGTCGTCCCGACGAGGCGGAGCAGGTTCTCGGCACGGCCGTTCAGCAGCATCCCACCAACGACGATCTGATCCGCTGCCGCTATCGGCTGCACTGCACAAGTGACAAGCCCGCCCAGGCCTGGCAGGTCTTGAAGCAGTATGAGACCGCCTTGCAGAATGAAGACTATTCGACCGAAGAAATCGAAGAAATTTTGCAGGCCGTTTCGAATTCTGTCTCCTGATACCCACGTCTTCTGCCTTTCTTTTTAACCGCCACTAGCGGTTAGCTCCTTCCCTTCAAAAAATCACAAAATTTCATTATTCCTCTCTGCCCTTTCCCGATTGATAGAAAAATCTCAGATTCGATCCGTAAAGTGCGACTTTGAAGTGCTGGGGATAGATTTCCTCAAATTAATCGAAGTAGAGCGTTTGGCACTTTTATAAATGGGGGCTTTTGCCTCCATTAGGTCGCAAACTTTTCATATTTTTAGGAGGGGGGAACATGGTACGTCTTACGGCTGTTTTTGTTTGTTGTCTGCTGTTCTTATGTGGTTGCGGGGGAGGTGGTGGCAGTGATGACGGTACTTCCAAGACAGCCACTACAACTGAAGATAATAGTGGTCAGGTTCTTGGGGCCTGGACCTTGGACGCTGGATGGCCGGATTTAGCTAATATCACATTCAACAATGATGGAACTTACGAATTTGATTTTGGTGGGGGATGTATCTATCAAGGGCCTTATACTGTCGACAGTGAAAGTGGAACTATAACAACCACTGAGGAATCTTTTGCAGGCTCATGTGCATTTTTTGAAGCGGGAGAAGTATCTGTTAGCAAATTTTCAATTGATGAATCTGGAAACCTTATTTTTGATTTTGGAAACGAGCATGGTGATTCTGTTTATTCTCCAAGGTTAATTAACTCTTGGGGTTATGTATCTGGTTGGGCAGATATTAGTCGTATGGAATTCAAAAGTGATGGAAATTACGAGTTCAGCTTTGGGGGTACATGTACTTATCATGGGCCTTACACTGTAGATTACGAGTCATGGACTATTACAACTACTGAACAATCTTTTGTTGGGGATTGTGAATTATTTGAAGAGGGTGAAGTTTCGGCAAGTGGATTCTCATTTACCTCTGATGGAAATCTTCTATTTAATTTTGAAAATGAACATGGTGATTCTACCTTTGAAGAGCTTGAAGAAATTCAACCAGAGGGTAGCTTCCAAGTTGTAGGAATTAATGCTGGCCTGGGCTCATGGTCTTATGCTTCAGAAGGGGTTTCTGCCTTCGATGGAGAGGGTACGGTTGTTAATAATTTTCAAGAAAGTGAAACAGGTGTCGGAGCTAACATAGTTGTCTCTGAAACTTTGAGCTATACGAACCCTACCGGTAATGTTGTACAGGTAGACGGTATAGATTTACTTTTGTCTGAATTAAAAGATGTCTTTATATACTCGGAAGTTGGCGACCAGAATGATCAGGGTTTTGGCCTAGGTGTAAAATTGAACGGGTCTGGGCTTTCGAACAGCACCCTGAGTGGAGATTATGCTGCAGTATCTATTGGTGCAGGTGATGGGGATTGGTCATATGCCACTGCCGGAACAATAACCTTTGATGGAGTAGGTGGATTCACTGCCGTAGGTTTGGAAAGCGAAACGGGAGTTGGCGCAAATATTCCGGCAGCCATAACAGGTACATACTCTGTTGAATCTGACGGAATTCTTGTTTTGAATACTGACGATCCTTCTACCTTAAATGGCGCCATCTCCGCCTCTGGTGACATGTTTATTGCGGCCAATGTAAGTGAAATGGGTGAGCAGGCTCTTACAATTGGTATAAAAGTTGGAGGCAGCGGATTTTCCAATACCAGTTTGAGTGGCAGCTATGAGTTGGCTAGCTTTGCTACAGGCAATGGTAATTGGTCGTTTGCTGAAAGTGGCACTGCTATTTTTGACGGTGTTGGCGGGTGCAGTATTTCTTCTTTGGTTAGCGGGACAAATGTTGGTGCCAATGTGTCTGAGTCTTCTACTCTAACTTACACTGTTAATGGTGATGGTACGTTAAATATGACCGACACCGCCCCCCATGATTTCCGTGGGGCTATTTCTTTAACCGGAAACATGTTTATTTATGCAGGCGTTGATGACGCCAATGAACAGGAAATAGGTATCGGTATAAAAACTCCCGGTGCCCCCTGATAAAGAACTCTAACTGTAGAATTATTACTGCTTAGAAATGATTGTGGGGCTATCTTAGGAATTCAGTTTTCTAAGATAGCCCTTGTTTTTTAGAAAGATTAAGGCCTGCAGTCAATTCTGGGGCGTTTTCTCCCATTGATTTCGGTGCGGTTTCTTTAGGGAAACAGGGCCGCGGGAGGCCCAACAATGGGACCATTTTGTAGGCCGAGGCAAGCCGGTCGTAAGGGGAAGTGAAAAGAATTTTCTTTTTGGATTGGATGGCTTTTGTTTTTAAGGTTCCAAAACTAGTCGTCCTGTGCTGCCTGAGATGTACGCAACATGCGGAAGATTTCGCGGAAAGCCCTTTTATCGGCCGTATTTTGCACCGATTCGGCCAGGCGGCGGATTTTACCTGCATCGACCTCTGGAAGGGTCTGTTCGATTTCAGCGAGTGCCTCTGCGCAGCGGGCGGGGTCGCAGAGTCGGTCACGAAGCGTCTCAAGATGATGGAAGTCCGCCGTGTTCTGGCGGCGGCTCTGATCAAGATCGGCGACGAAAATTTCTGCCGCTTCACGGCTCTCATCGTCGCGGCGCAACAAGCCGGCCAAATGTTTGAGCTGGCGCTTGCGGGCGCCATGAGACTTGATGGCGCGGCCCTGGGCCAGCTCTTGGGCGATTTCGCCACTCAGCGGCAGACGGCGATAATCGGCGTCTGCCATCTTCAGCAGGGTCGCGGCCAGTTCTTCCACGGCCTTGACGGCACGTTTCTTGGCCGTGCGGCTTGGTGGCGGCGGAGTTAAAAAGTCGTCGTTCATCAGAACACCTTGTTGCTGTCGAGTAAAAACGTCACCGGGCCGTCGTTGGTCAGGCTCACCTGCATCATGGCCTGAAACCGGCCGGTGGCCACGGTCAAGCCCCGCTGGCGCAGCAGGGTCACGTACTGCTCATAGAGCTCGTTGGCGACTTCCGGAGCGGCCGCTCCGGAAAAGCCGGGGCGGCGGCCCTTGCGGCAGTCGGCGGCCAGTGTGAACTGGGAGACCACCAGCACTTGACCGCCAATGTCTTCCACCGACAGGTTCATCTTCCCTTCATCGTCCTCGAACAGGCGCAGTTCGGCGGTTTTTTTTGCCAGCAATTCGGCGTCCTTGGCAGCGTCTCCTTGCTCTACCCCAAGCAGCACCAGCAATCCGCGGCCGATGGCGCCGACTGTCTCCTCACCCACCTCGACCCGCGCCTGGGAAACCCTTTGCAGCACCGCCCTCATGGCTGCTCCTTCGCCAGGCGGCGCAACAGGGCCAGATCCCGCAGATGATGGCAGTTGTTTTCGCCCGGAGCGGTTTCCAGAAGCTTGGGGGTCTTGGCAAAGCGTTCGTCCCGCATCAGGGCGGCAAAGGCCTCCAGTGCTACGGTTCCCTGGCCGATGTGGGCATGACGGTCGACCCGTGAGCCCCGCTCTTTGAGGGAGTCGTTGAGGTGAAAGGCTGCGATGCGCTCGGTGCCGATCAGCCGGTCGAATTCGCTCATGGTGGCCAGGTGACCTTCTGCCGAGGTCAGGTCGTAGCCGGCCGCCAGGGCGTGGCAGGTGTCGAAACAGACCGCGAAGCGTCCTTCGGGAACCCGCTCCATGATCTCCGCCAGATGTTCGAAGCGGTGGCCCAGGTAGCTGCCCTGGCCGGCGGTATTCTCCAGCAACACGCTGACCGTGGTTGGCGCTTCGGCAAAGATGCTGCGCAGGGCTTCGGCGATGCGCTGCAGCCCGACATCCTCGCCGGCGCCGAGATGAGCGCCGGGGTGCATGACCAGGCCGGGGATGGCCAGGGCGGCACAGCGCTCCATCTCGTCGACAAAGGCGGTTAGTGAACGGCGGCGCTTGTCGGCATCTGTGGCAGCCAGGTTGATCAGGTAGCTGTCGTGAGCGGTAACCGAGACTACTTCACTGTTCTGCCAGGCGGCCGCAAAAGCTGCAATTTCTGTATCAGGTAACGGTTTGGCCCGCCACTGGTTGGCGTTTTTGGTAAAAATCTGCATGGCCGTGCAGCCAATTTCCGCCGCGCGGGCAAAGGCCTGACTGACCCCTCCGGCGATAGACAGATGAGCTCCGAGTAACTGCATCAAATAAATTCCTTCCGCGTTGCTCAGGCGCCATTCCAGAAGGCGACGGCCTGGGGCATCTGGGCAGCGTGGTCGATATGCACGTCGACGAAGGATTCGCTTGGCTGCCCACCGACCAGCACGGTGCCCATGCCGAACCGCTTGGCGGTGCGCAGATTTTCTACTGTATCCTCGACCATGATACAGGCGCCGGCTTCGGTGCCGAGGTGGTCGAGAACCGCTCGATAGGGTTCGGGGTAGGGCTTGGGCCGGTAACCGGCCACGCGAATGTCGTAGATTTCTTCAAACAGGTCGGAAAGGTCGAGGGCCTGCAATACCCGTTCGCTGTGGCAGACGGAACTGTTGGTGAATACCACCCGGCGCTGCGGTAGAACCTGCAGCGCCTGGCGCAGCACCGGGTCGGGGCTGAGACGGCTCGGCACGTCGATGTCGTGGACGTAGCTCAGATAATCCTCCGGGTCGACCCGGTGGTGGCGCATCAGACCCTGCATGGTGACACCGTAGCGCTGCCAGTAGAGGCGTCTCAATTTGTCGACCTCTTCCAGCGGGATGCCCACAACTTCGTGCATGTATCGGTTGATGCGCCTGTCGATCAGGGCAAAGACCTCCCGATCGGGCGAATAGAGGGTGTTGTCGAGATCGAATAGAATAAAATTCATGGATTCTCTTTTGCAGCCGGATGGGTCAGGTTCAGGGCCCGGCGAATCGCTTCGGCTTCGCAGTGGTAGCCGTCTGCTGTGAGGATGCGCTCTGTATGGGGCTCGCTCCAGATCGGTCGCGGCCAGAGCGGATCGTCCTGGCGGCGCGGTACCAGATGCCAGTGCATGTGCGGAACCATATTGCCGAGCAGTTCGTAGTTGATCTTGGTCGGTCGATAGAGTTCAAACAATGCCCCGGCTACCCGGCTGACTTCCTCCATCACCCCCTGGCGAATTTCCGGCGCCAGGTGAAACAACTCGGTTACGTGCTGCTTGGTGAACAGCAGGCAGTAGCCGGCAAAGAATTGGTCGCGGTTGAGGGTCAGGTAGCAGTGATCAAGCTCGGCGATGCGCAGGTCCGGTTCATCCGTCCAGCGACGGCACATGGGGCAGTTCATTGGGGATCGAAAACCCCCTCGAATACCTGCACCGCCGGACCGGTCATGTAGACGCTGCCTTCTTCGGTCCACTCCAGTTCCAGGTCGCCGCCGAGCAGGTGGTTGAGGATGGTGCGCTCGGTCCGTTCGTTGAGTACGCCGGCCACTGCCACCGCCGAAGCACCGGTACCGCAGGCCAGGGTCTCGCCGGCGCCCCGTTCCCAGGTACGCTGCTTGACCTCGTTGTGGGAAACGATCTCCACAAACTCGACGTTGGTGCGGTTGGGGAACAGTTCGTGGTTTTCGATCACCGGTCCGTATTTTTCGATGGGGAATTCGTCGACGTTGTCGACGAAGATCACACAGTGGGGGTTACCCATGGAGACGCAGGTGATGTGAAAGGTCCGGTCGAGGACTTTGAGTTCCTGGTTGACCACCTGCTCGTCGGGATTGCCGGTCATGGGGATCTGGCCGCGAATCAGGCGTGGCTGGCCCATGTTGACCCGCACCCGGTCGACCATGCCGGCGTCGTTGGTAAAGAGCTGAAGGGTCAGAATTCCGGCGCCGGTTTCGGCGGTAATCTCTTTTTTGTCGACCAAACGATGGTCGTAGGCGTATTTGGCCACGCAGCGGATGCCGTTGCCGCACATCTCCGATTCGCTGCCGTCAGAGTTGAACATGCGCATGCGTACGTCGGCTACCTCGGAAGGCATGATCAGGATCAGCCCGTCAGAACCGATGCCGAAGTTGCGGTTGCTGACCTGGCGGGCCAGGGCCACGGGATCGCCGATGGTTTCTTCGAAACAGTTGACGTAGACGTAGTCGTTGCCGGCACCTTGCATCTTGGCAAATTTCATAACAGGGGCTATCCTTTCAAATAAGTTTTGCGAATGCATCACAGATTGATATCTCGGTCGGGGGATTATATCGGATGTGCCCCGCAGACGACAAGGGGCAATGCCCGGCAATTGACCGTTTAGATGTGCTGGCGTATCATGCTGGGTGACAATTGTCGGATACGGGAAATACGGGGCCGCTCAAGTAGCCTTGGAGGCTGTTGGACTATGCGGGCCAAAGCGAAAATTTGGATGCTTGAGAAAAGATTTTAGCTCATTTGAAGGTTCATAGCCGCAGCTATGGGGCGAAAAGGAGCTAAAATCTGGGCCAAACAGCCGGATTTGCAGCCGGACATGGATAGTTTGATAGCCTCCTTATACAAGGAACTGACATGGCCTTTAATCTGAAGACCAAAATCTGGCAGACCGGAGCCCTCGAATGGTGGGGGCTGATCGACAACGAAGACGTCTTTCTCGGCCGCCGGGAATTTCCCGTGCCGCCCGAGGAGGGCGACGAATGGCAGGTGCGGGAGACCGGCGATGTTTTTCGCATCGTTAGCGGCGAGATTCAGCGTATTGGCCGTCGCCCCGTGGAGGAGGCACCATGGTGAACCAGGCAACTCTTGAGGTCGTGCAGATTCCGGCCGGCGAATTAAAGAACTTCGCCTATCTGGTTATCTGTCCACTCAGTGGTGAGGCACTGGCCGTCGATCCTTCCTATGGCGCCGACGCGCTACTCGCCGAAGTCGACCGGCGCGAAGTCGAGCTCAAGCTGGTGCTCAACACCCACGGCCATAAAGATCATCTGGCCGGAAACGCTGCGGTGGTGGCCGCGACCGGCGCCCGTCTCGGCGCCCATCCGCTGGCAGTGGCCGATGCCGATCTGGTGTTGGATGAGGGCGTTGTTGTGCCTCTCGGAAACAGTTCCATTGAAGTGCTCTATACCCCCGGTCATCACCCCGGTCATGTCTGCTTGCATCTTTCCGGTGCCCTGATCACCGGAGATGTTTTGTTTGTCACCCGCGTCGGTCGGGCCGACCTGCCGGGCAGCGATCCTGCCGCTCTTTACCAAAGTCTGCGGCGGCTGGCGGAGTTGCCCGGGGAAACCCTGGTCTATCCCGGCCATGACTATGGCCCGCAACCGGTTTCGACCATTGCCTACGAGTTGCAGCACAATCCTTTTTTGCGCTGTGAGGATCTCGAATCGTTCTTGCGTTTGCGCATGGGATAACAGCCCGGGACCTGATGCCGTTTGAAGGTGCCGATTTTCGCCGGCAATTGTCGGCCAATATTTGCAAGTTATGCCAAGGAGTGGAGAGAAGATATGGGCACTGCCCTGCTGGACCTACTGGTCGAATCCGGTTTGATCAACGCCGAACATTTTGAAGAGGCGCTGCGCAACTGTATGTTGTCCGGTGGCCAGGTCAGTACCAGCCTGCTGGAGATCGGTGTGGTCAAGGAAGACCAGTTGGCTCGTTTCCTAAGCCGGCGTTTAAGTATCCCCTTTTTCGACCCCCTGCCTTTGACCTCCATTCCTGCCGATGTGCTGGGCCTCGTTTCGGCGGACCTGGCCGTCAAGCAGCGGGTGTTGCCCTTGAGCCGCGACCGACAAGGGCTCTCGCTGGCCATGGCCGATCCGTCCGATGCGCAGGCCCTGGATGAACTTGCCCACCTTATTGGTTGTGCCATCAAGCCGCTGGCTGCTCCTGAAATCCGTTTGCTGCGGGCTCTGGAGGAATATTATCAGGTCGTTCTAGATGTCCGGGATAAGCGCCTGCTCGATCTGGGAGAGGTCACGGAGACCCCGTCCTTGACCGTCCCTCTCGACCTGGTGGTCGAAGAAGGGGAGCTGGAGGAAGCCGAGATTATCGAGGACGACGATTTTGTTGACGGGCCGGAACTTGAGATGGGCGAACTGCCCCTGGCCTTGAGCGAAGTTCGCGACCGTGAGGAGGTGGCGCAGATTGTTATTCGCTACATGGCCCGGGAGTTTGAGCGGGCAGCGCTGTTTGTGGTGCGGGACAATGAGATCATTGGCTGGAGAGCGATATGTCGGCAGGAGGAGATCGAAGGCTTTGACCGTTTCAGTATGCCGCTCGGTTTTCCCTCGGTGCTGAAGACCGTGGTGGAAGGCAAGAGCTTCTATCTCGGCCCCATTGCCAGCGAAGGGTTGAACGAAGAGTTGCTGAAAGGATTAAACGGCGGCAGGCCGGAGGCGGCCCTGGTGGTGCCGCTGGTTCTTGACGGGCGGGTGGTCAACATTCTCTATGGCGACGGAAGTCCGGGCGATCTGGTCTCCCAGGTCGGCGCTCTGCAGCGACTGCAGGAAATGGCCGGCTTGGCCTTTCGCATTTTGATCCTCAAGAACAAGCTGCTGCAATATTAGCCCGGATCATTCAGAAAACATTCAGCTGCAACCACCAATTGTTCGCCAGATCCAGCTGTGTTGGTTTCTTTCGCTTCGATGTACTGCAAGTAGGTCTGCAGGGAAAGCCCCTGCGCTTGACTGGAGCTGGCGCACACCTGTCGATTTCGCGACGAAGCCTCACGAAAAAACCGGGCAGGCCGGGCTAGGCTTCAACACCTTCCTCTTCGTTTACCATCACCACCCGGCAGCCGGCCAGGCGGTCGTTCCATCCGCGATGTTCCCCGTCCAATACGATCGAAAGATAGCCGAGACCGACCGGCAGCAGGGAAATCAGGCCGCCGACACAGCGCAGGAAGGCCTGCGCCAGGGTGATGGCGGCATGGTCGTCTCCCTCGACCCGTACGTCGAACAGCATCTTGCCCGGGGTCTGGCCGCTGAGATAGTGAAAGAAGGTAAAGTAGCCGAAGCAGAGGGCGAAAAAGACCAGGAAATAGGGAGTGGCCAGATCCAGCAGCACATCGCTGGAGAAGCGGAACCGCTCCCCTGCAGCCGGCAGGCGGGCAACCTCTCCGGCGCAGACGAACAGGGCGAAAATCGCCGCCAGCAGACCGAGGTCGGTCAGATAGGCTTTGGCGCGCCGTGCCAGCAGCAGGGCTCCGGCGGCGAGGGGGTCCTGTTCTGCACCGGGCAGGAAGACTGCAGGGATGTCGGCCCTTTCGGCCGGGATGCCGCTCTGCCGGGCAGCGAGGGGCAGTTCCTCCTGTTCCTCCAGCTCCGGCGGTGGAATGCATGCGTCCGGCAGCAGATCCTTTTCAGTTGCCTCCGGTTCCTCTGCGAACAGGTCGGTCTCTTCGATGGGCAACACCGGTTCTTCCGCAACTGACTCGAGTTCCTCCCCAGGAGATTCCTCTGCGAGGGGTTCCGTCATGCTGAAACCCTCTTCGCCCTGATGGCCAGTCGGTAGTTTCGGCAGCGGCCATTCTTCCTCCGCCGGTACAGGCTCGGCTGCCGCATGGTCGGCAAGTGTTTCTTCCTGCTCCATGGACGATTCAGCTTCGACAGGTTCGGTCTGCTGCTGCGCAGCAGTTTCCGCTGCTGCCGGAAGCTCCATCTGAGTCCATTCATCCGTTGCCGCTGGCGGTTCGGCTGGGTCGGTTTTTATAGCCGCAGGTTCCGGTTCGGTGGCTGCTTGTTCTTCAGCGGGAAGCTGCCAATCGAGCTCAAAGGTATCGACATCGTCAAATGGACTGCCCTCCTCGCTGGTCTGTTCTGGGGTCGCCGATATACGCAGCGCATCAAGGTCGGCATCGAGTTCATCGAAGGGGAAGTCGCTCTGGGGTGTTTCCTGATCCCATTGAGGAAAGTCGTCAGCGACCTCGCTGGCAGAAATCCTGCTTTCTTCGGGGGCGGTGCTCGGTCGTTGTTCAATTGTCGATGCGGTTGGTAGCGGCTGATTGTCGGCAGGGCTGTCGATGGCCTGGAAAAAATCTTCCAGAAGATGTTCGCCGTCTTCTTCTTCCGGAACTTGTGGGTGGCTCGTCGGTTTAGTCTGGTTGGTGTCCCGGGCAGCCGTTGGTGATGAAGAGGTCGGTTCTGCTGCGCTGCTCAGGAGGTCTTCTGCGGGGTTTTCGGCCGGAGCAGGCACCACCGGGCTGCCGAAGTTGAGCTTTGCCTGAATTTCGGTCAAGTCGCGGCCGCATTTCTTGCAGGCTGTCAGGTTGTTGAAACTTTGGTAGCCACACTTGGGGCACTTCATTGCGATCCTCCCGGCGCGGTGGTTGCTAGGCGGGGTGTTGCCAAAAAACTGTGGGGGCTATCGAACTGGCCGCCAGAGTAAGTTCGGTTGTTCGAAGTAGCTATCTATTGCCAATAACAAAATGGCGCTCTTTTGGCCGCGGTGAAAAACTTTCACGGGGCAACATTAATTTTCAGACGATCCGAGGTCGCCATAGCGGTACTGTACAATGGCCGTTACGGCAAAGCCGGCCGTTTCGCTGCGCATGATCCGTGGACCGAGGTGAACCGGCTGAAAACGGGCCTCAACGGCGATCTGGGCTTCCTCGGCGGTAAAACCGCCTTCTGGGCCGACCAGCAGGGCCAATGAGGCAGGCGCTTCAGCCGGCAAGGCCTCTGCCAGGGGCCGGCTCCCTTCTTCCCAGAGCATCAGCCGCAGTTCCTCGTCACAATCGGCCAGGCTCTCGGCCAGCAGGCACGGTGCCGCCACCTTCGGCAATATCGGCCGGCGACTCTGGCGGGCAGCCCCGCTGACAATGCGTTGCCAGCGCAGCTGACGTTGGGTGGCGCGTTCCGGGGCCAGCTTGGGGACGCTGCGGCGACTGAACAAGGGGGAGAAGCGGCCGATGCCGAGTTCGGTTCCCTTTTGCAGGACCAGGTCCATTTTGTCACCTTTCGGCAAGGCTTGCAACAAGTGGACCGGAAAGGCGGTGTCCTGTTCTTGCCAGCGTTCCAGCACGGTTGCCTGCCCGCTTTTTTTTCCCAGGGCGGTGATGCGGCACCGACAAAGGGTGCCACGGCCGTCCAGCAGCACGATTTCCTCGTTGACTGAAAGCCTCAGTACTATCGCCAGATGATGCAGAACTTCCCCCGTCAGTGGAATAACAGGTTCGGCAAGAACCGAAGGGGGGACGAAAAAGCGGTGCATTCAGGATTCTTTCCGATAGATCAGGCAGGACCATTCCGCCGTACGGAAAATATCCGGGCCATTCAGGGAAAAGGTATCGAAGGCGTCGACCACCATCTGCTCCTTTTCCACCAGAATGCCGGACAGCACCAGGCTGCCGCCGGGAGCTAACCGCTGAACCAGCAGTGGTGCCAGGCGGATATTTTCCTCGGCAAGGATGTTGGCCAGCACCACCTGAAAATCGCCGTCCAGTTCGGCCAGCGGCTGGTCGGTTACCTGAATCTTGTTGTCGACTCCGTTCAGGCGGGCGTTTTCAGCTGCTATCTGGCAGGCTTGCGGTTCGATGTCGCAGGCCACGACCTGACGGGCGCCGAGGGCGGCGGCGGCGATGGCGAGAATGCCCGAACCTGTGCCGACATCGAGCACCCGCTGCGGCGGCTGCTTGTCAAACAGTTGGGCCACCGCTTCAAGGCAGAGCCGGGTGGTGTCATGAGTTCCGGTGCCGAAGGCCATGCCTGGATCGAGGGTCACCAGCGCGTCGCCAGGCTTGGGAGAGAACTCTTCCCAAGTCGGTTTGATTACCAGTCGGTGACCGATGCGGGTTGTGCCGAAATGCTGTTTCCAGTCTTCGGCCCAGTCCTGTTGGCGGATAGAGTGCGCCTCGGGCTCAAGCAGGGGCAGTTCAGGCAGGACCTTCCGCAGGGCATGCAACTGTTCCGTCGCTTGTCGCAGCAGCGCTTCGGCATCGTCGCAGGAGGGAAAATAGGCCTTCAGGCGGTAGTGGTCCGGAGTCTCCGCATCAGGGTCGGGAGCGACAAAGGTGTCTAGTGGTCGTTCTTCGACAGTCACTCCCTGCGAGCCGAGTTCGATCATGGCATTGCAGATGAGATCAACCGCATAGGGCGGGGCCGGTATAATGATTTCAAGCCAGGTTCTGTTCATTTCCCCTGTTTAGCAGAGGTGGTCGGTCAAAGCAATAATAAATAAATGGCTTATAAAAAACTTGACAAGGCAGATCGGAATCGAGTCTAATCCCTGCGCTGGTTTTAATGAGGACCGCTATTTTATTTCAGAAACAACGATCATCAGGTGTTTTGGGCCTGGGATTCGAAGGTCGATAACAGGCCCAATGGTGATTGGTAAATCTAAATGAATGTCATTGCTTGCTTCTCAAGCAAGGGCTGTTAATATTTTATCATCATTTTCATGAGGAGAGGGCATGGCGGAGCCGCAGCAGATTTATCTCCTGTCCGACGCTACCGGCGAGACGGCGGAGAAGATGGTCAACGCCGCTCTGATCCAGTTTCGGGACAAGGCGGTAAAGGTCAGGCGTTTCAGTCATGTGCGGGACAAGAACAGCATTTTTAAATATCTTGACGATGCTCTCAACAAGCGCGCATTGGTGGTCTATACCATGGTCAACCGGGAACTTGCGCAATTGGTGCACGACGAATGCGAATCGCTGGGGGTGCCCTGTCTCGATCTGATCACCCCGCTGTTGATGAAGGTTTCGGAGTTTTTTGGCCGTTCTCCCAAGCAGACTCCCGGTTTATTGCACGACATAGACGAAGACTATTTTCGCCGCATCGAGGCGGTCGAGTTTACCGTCAAGCACGACGACGGCCAGGAATTGCGCCACCTGCCCCATGCCGATATCGTGCTGGCGGGGGTGTCGCGGACCAGCAAGACGCCGCTCTCGACTTATCTGGCTCATCGCGGTTGGAAAGTGGCCAACGTTCCCCTGGTCAAAGGTCTCGAGCCGCCGGCGGAATTGCTGCAGGTCGATCCAGGCCGAGTGGCGGGGCTCTATATCGATCCGCAACGGCTGGTCGAATTACGTGCAGCACGGCTGCGGCATCTTGGCCAGGACGTACGGGCTGCCTATGCCGACCTGGAGGAGATTGAAGAGGAATTGCGTTTTGCCAAGGCCTTTTTCCGACGCAACGGTTGGGTGATGGTAGACGTGTCGGGCAAAGCCGTTGAGGAAACTGCTAACGAAGTACTGGTGAAGCTCAAATTAAAATAACATTCTGACGCACCTGAATCTGCACGGTGGGTGAGTGCATCGCGAGAGAAAAGGAGAAAAACTATGCGTGTACTGGTAGTCGAAGACGAGAAGAAAGTTGCCAGCTTTATCAAGCGTGGGCTGGAAGAGGAAAGCTTCTCCGTTGATGTTGCTTACGATGGTGAAGAGGGCCTTGATATGGCCACCACCAACCCCTACGACGTGATTCTCATGGACCTGATGCTGCCGAAAAAAGACGGCCTGTCGGTTATACAGGAATTGCGCGACAAGGACATCTCCACTCCGGTTCTGTGCCTGACCGCCAAGGATAAGGTGGAGGAGATCGTCGAAGGCCTTGAAACGGGGAGTGACGACTATCTGACCAAGCCCTTCGCTTTCGGCGAGCTGCTTGCCCGGGTAAAAGCTCTTTTGCGGCGTACCAGCAAGGATCGCGGCGCTGAAATCTATTTTGCCGATCTGCGGCTCGACCCGGTCACTCACAAGGTTTGGCGGGCTGACAAGGAGATCGATTTGACCGCCAAGGAATATGGCCTGCTCGAATATTTCATGCGCAATCCCAACGTGGTCCTGACCCGGGCCATGATTGCCGAACACGTCTGGGACTATACCTTTGATTCCTTTACCAACATCATCGACGTTTATGTGAATTACCTGCGCAAAAAAATCGACCGCGATTTCGATACCAAGTTGATTCACACCGTACGCGGGGTAGGTTACGTCCTCAAGGAGGGCTGATTGTTTTCAGCTTCTCTCCGCCTCAAACTAAGTGTCTGGAACGCCCTGATTCTGCTGCTGGTGCTCGGTGCCAGCGGCGGAATCGCGTATGCCTACCTCTCGCATACGCTGCTCAAACAGCTTGATCAGCGCCTGTTGAGCATGGTCGACGAAGGGGAGTCTCTGGCCACCGATCCGCTCGACTGCGCCGAAGTCGCCGCTTTTGCGCGCCGTTTTCGGCTCGGCGAGTTCTATCGAGTGGTCGACGACAGAGGCAATTACCTGTGTGATGCGGATGGATTACGAAAAGCCCTGCCTCCCCTCCAGGAATGGATGGTTGAAGCGGTGCGCAGCGAAGGGCCGCTTTTGACCACGGTGCCTTTTACCGGCCGCCATGCCCTGCGGCAGCTGGTTCTGCCGTTAGGCAGGCAGGGTGATCGGCTGCTCTTCTTTCAGACCGCCATCGGCATGGGGCGGGTCGAGCAGCCTCTGCGGGAGTTGCGCTCGCTGCTCTTTCTCTACAGCCCCGTTGCCCTGCTCGTGGTGGCTGTCTGTGGCTGGTTCCTGGCCGCCCGGGCCTTGGCGCCAGTGGGCAAAATCACCCGCGCCATGCGCGAGGTCAATGCCAAAAACCTCAGCCACCGGTTGCCGGTCGGCAAATCCAGGGATGAGATCACGCATCTTGCCGAAACGTTCAATGCTATGCTCGCCGACCTGGAGGAATCGTTCCGCAAAATCCGCCAGTTTTCCGGCGACGCTTCCCACGAACTGCGTACCCCGCTGACCATTCTCAAAGGCGAAACGGAGGTCGCCCTGCGCTGGGCCAAGCACCCAGACGAATTTCGCAAAATGCTCGAATCGAGTATGGAAGAAATCGATCGCATGGGGCGTATCATCGAAGACCTGCTGACCCTTGCCAAGAGCGACGCAGGGGCAAAGTCTCTGGTGATCAAACCTTTAAGTCTCAGCGATCTGTTGCAGGCGATATACCTGCAGGCCAATACCCTTGGTGAGCCGAAAAATATCAATGCCCATCTCAAACTCGACGTCACCGAAGAAATTCGTATTATGGGCGATGAGCTGCGTCTGCGGCAATTGTTCCTCAATCTGGTGGCCAACGCCGTCAACTACACCCCCGAAGGGGGCGAGATCGAGATTACCCTGTCTGTTGCCGACGACGAAGCGAAAGTGATCGTCAGCGACACCGGTATCGGCATCCCTGCCGATCACCTGCCTCACATCTTCGACCGTTTCTATCGGGTCGACAAAGCGCGCAACCGTGAAGACGGCGGTACGGGGCTCGGTCTGGCCATCGTCAAATCTCTGGCCGAGGCGCATGGCGGTCGGGTCGCGGTTTCTTCGACTCCCGGTGAAGGAACAGCCTTCACTATTTACTTGCCGGTTCAGGGCCCCAGCGAACGGTTGGTCAATCGCCAACCGATTGAATGAGATTCTGTTCCTCGCCCGTCCATTCATGACCGGGGCAGGCAGATCGTTGAAAAGTTTTCCCACGCCCTTTTAACGCCACAAGTCAAAACCAGGTTTCCATCTTGCTCACAAAGTTAAGCTTTAGAAAACCATTCTTGATTTTGGTCGCCCGTACATGGGCTCCGCAGGCTGTTTTCGACAGCCTGTTGGAGCTTCCTGCCTGCCTTTGCTCCTTGGGTGGTCCGGCATCGTGCCCGCCAGCGGTTCCATGGGCTGTCCTATTGACATCCCGGTCTCGAGTGATTAAATAGGTCGGGTCGATGACAGCGGGTCCGTGCCTGTCCCGGGCCTGCGGGCCCCGGATGTCGCAATAGTCCATCCAGGGGCTCCCCTGACTTTTTCAACAGCATTTCAGACAGTTCACAGCTGGCAGAAATAGCTGCTGCGGCTTCGTTCTGCCGGTTATTTGCGGGAGGTAGCATGAAAAAGAGCTTCTTCGGCTTTCTGATGTCGGTGGCCCTGGCCTGGGTCTGCGTTGTTCCTGTGCCTCTGCAGGCGGCGGTTTTGCCTGATTTCGTCGCCCTGTCCGAACAACTCAAGCCGGCGGTGGTCAATATCAGCACTTCCAGGACCGTGCATTCCCGCCGGCCGATGCTGCCGGGGCTGCGCGGCCCCAATAGCGACCTTTTCGAAGAATTCTTCGAACATTTCTTTCAGGGCCAACCCAACCGATCTCGACAGCAGCGCTCACTTGGCTCGGGGTTTGTCATCTCCGCCGACGGTCACATTTTGACTAACTACCATGTGGTTAAAGGCGCCGACGAAATCACCGTCAAGCTGGCCGACGGCCGAACCTTCAGCGCCGAGTTGCAGGGCGGGGACAGCAAGCTTGACCTGGCCTTGCTGAAGATCGATACCGGCGACGAAAAGCTGCCGGTTTCTACCCTCGGCAGCAGCGAAACCCTCAAGGTCGGCGAATGGGTGATGGCCATCGGCAACCCCTTTGGCCTGGCCCAGACCGTGACCGTTGGCATCGTTTCTGCCAAGGGACGGGTGATCGGCGCCGGTCCCTACGACGACTTTATTCAGACCGATGCCTCCATCAATCCCGGTAATTCCGGCGGTCCGCTGTTCAACAGCCGGGGCGAGGTGGTCGGCATCAATACTGCCATTGTCGCCGGCGGTCAGGGAATTGGCTTTGCCATCCCCATCGACATCGCCAAGGATGTAATCGCCCAGTTGCGCGAAACCGGCCAGGTGGTGCGCGGCTGGCTGGGGGTGATGGTGCAGTCGATGACCAAGGAATTGGCCGCTTCTTTTGGCCTCGAAGATGCGAGGGGGGCGCTGGTAACGGAGGTGACCGCCGGCTCGCCGGCTGACCGGGCCGGCATTCAGCGCGGCGACGTGATCCTGTCCGTCAACGGCAAGCCTTTGGACGAAATGAACGATCTGCCCAGGCAGGTAGCGGCGCTGCCGGTCGGAGAACAGGCTCGGGTCACCATTTATCGGGATGGCAAGGAACGACAGCTTAAGGTCAAGATCGGCCGTTTGAGCGACGAGGAACAGGCCACCGGCGGACAGGGCGCCGTCGAGGACAAAGTCGGGATGACCCTGGCCGACCCGAGCCCGGAGCTATTGCAGCGCTACGGCCTGGAAGGGGGGCGCGGCGCTCTGGTGACCGCAATCTCCGCCGAGGGGCCGGCCGCCGCAGCGGGGCTGCAGCCCGGCGATTTGATTGCGGAGGCCAACGGCCGGGCGGTCGAGAATGTTGCCGGCCTTCGCCGTGCTGCCGGGGGGCTTGGTTCCGGCACGGCTCTGCGGCTGTTGGTGCAGCGACGCGATCGGCTCTTTTACACGGTCATCACGATTCAGTAGCAGTCGTGAGCCCCTTCGGGACATCTGCCGTCTTGTCCGGCGGTTTATCATGAGATCGGTATTCTATCCGCGCCTGGTCAACGGGCCTTTTGACGATCCCGCCCTCTATGTGCACCTGGCCCATCGGGGCCATGCCCTGCTATTCGACTGCGGCGATCTGCATGCCCTGACCTGTAGGGAACTGCTCAAGCTTCGGGCTGTATTCATCTCCCACGGCCACATCGATCATATGATCGGGTTCGACGCTTTGCTGCGGGCTTTTCTCTATCGCGACCTAAATCTGCAGCTGTACGGACCGCCCGGTATTATCCAGCTGTTGGCTGGTCGTCTGGCCGGCTACACCTGGAACCTGACCGCCGGTTTTCCTTTTGTTTTGACGGTGCGGGAATGGCGGGGCGGGCGATTGTTTGAGACCGTTTTTCGCGCCCGGAACGGATTCGTTGCTGAACCGCAGCCGGACCGCGAATGTGCAGACGGGCTGCTTTACGAAACGCCTTTTTGCCGGGTGCGGGCCACCCCGCTGGAGCACGGTGATATCTGTTCTCTGGCTTTTACCCTTGAGGAACCTCTGCACATCGCCATTCATCGTGATGCCCTGGAGCGGAGCGGCTTTCTGCCTGGCCCCTGGTTGTCCCATTTCAAGGACCTGATTCTGCAGCAAGCTTCTTCGCAGATGGCTGTGAATGTGCCGCTGGCGGTCGGAGGCAGCACCGAGGTGCCCCTGGGCGAGCTGGCCGGGGAAATATCGGCCATCGAGCGGGGCATGAAGGTTTGTTACGTGGCCGATGCCGCACCGACGCCGGGCAATCTCCAGCGCATTGTCGATCTGGCTGTCGATGCCCATCTGCTGGTGATCGAAGCGATGTTCGCTCATGAGGATCTTCCCAGGGCCCGGCAGCGCAAACACCTCACCGCTTATCTCGCCGGACATCTCGGCCGTCTGGCCGGTGTTGCGCGTCTGCTGGTCTTTCACCATTCGCCCCGTTACCTGGATCGACCGCAGCTTCTGGCCGAGGAAGCCGAGGCCGCCTTTTCCGGCCGGCTGCAGCAGAGTTTCTGAGCGTCTTTCACCTGTTCAGGCTGCCCGCAGGCACTGTGCTAATGCACAGTGCAACCTTTCTGTTTCTGTGGTAATTTCCGCTCTATGCGCATAGCACTCAAACACCAGATTCTAATGGCTCCGGCAGCGGTTCTGCTGCTGATGACCCTGTTGCTCGGCTTTCTGCAATATACCTACTGGGATCTCTCCCAGAAGCGGGAGCAGTTGCAGAAGATGGGCACCATTATCATCTCTCTGACCCAGGCCAACATGGCGGCCCAGCGCATGTTCGACCTGGCCCGCCAACACGAACTGCGTTCCGCTGAATTTCTTATCAATGACAACGAGGTGCAGGAGCTGCTGGACCGGTTGGAAGAGATGCACGCCCATCTCGCCACCGCGGTACAGCGCATCGTGCCGCTGATGGGCCTTGAGCAGAACAAGGTCGAAGCGTTGTTCAAGACGGTGGACGAGCTCAACCCACGCCGCGGCCTCGATCTTACCCAGTTTCTGGCCGGCATGGCCCGGCTGCAGCCGCAGCTGGCCGAACTGTCGAGCGTCACCCAGCAGATGAAAGAGACCTCCCAGCCGGTCAAGAGCAAAGATCTCGACAAGCTCATGGACCGGGCGGCGCTGGTTTCGGTCATTGTGCTCGGCGCCGCTATCCCCATCGGCATTCTTCTGTCGCTCTATTTTTCCCGGCACATCCTGCGCCGGGTACAGAAACTATCTGACACCGCCGGCCGCATTGTGCGCGGTGATCTTACCCCTCCGGCCACCCCCGAGCTGGTGCGCGACGAGCTGGACGATCTGACCCTGTCCATCAATCGCATGACCGAACAGCTGATTCGGGTGGTCGGTACCGAGAAACTTTTGGAAGGGGCCGAGGAGGAACGACGGCGCATCGCCATGGACATCCACGATCAAACCCTGTCCGATCTTTCCTCCATTCTGCGCGGCCTGCAGGTGTTGCAGAAACAGGAGGTCTGCTCCGACCAGGCCGAAGCTTTGGAGGACGAACTGAAGCGGGCCATCACTGACTTGCGTCAGCTGATGGATAATCTCCATCCCCAGACCCTCGATATTCTCGGCCTCGGCGCCGCCTTGCAGTCCCATCTCGAGCGTTATCTCGGCAAGGGCGACGTGCCCGAATACCATCTGTATATTTCGCCCGACGTTGATGCGGCCGGGCTGCCGCGGTTGACCAAGCTGACCCTGTATCGCATTGCCGTGGAAGCGATTCACAACGTCATCAAGCACGCCCGTGCCAGCCGCTATGAGGTCAATCTTGACCGCCGCGGCGACCAGGTGGTGTTGTCCGTGGAGGACAACGGCGTCGGTTTCGATCAGGAGCAGGTTGCCCTCCGCAGCGGTCGGGGCCTGCACAACATTCGCGAGCGGGCGCGGGCCATTGGCGGCCAGGTTGCCTGGAGCGCCTCGCGCTTTTCGTCCGGCACCCGGTTTGAAATGACCCTGGCCGTGCCGGCCGAAGGAGGGAAGAGATCATGACGGAACCGGTGCATATCCTGATTGTCGAGGACAATCCACGGGATGCGGAATTCCTTGAACAGCTGGTCAGATCGTGGGATGTTCCCTGCAAGATCGACCGGGCTCATAACGGCTTGGTGGCGCTGAAAATGGCCTTGGAGGGCGAGCAGCCTCTGGTTATCAGCGATATTCAAATGCCGGAGATGAACGGCATCGAATTCGCACGCAATCTTTGGCAGCGCAAGCCCGAGGCGCGCATTGTCTTTTGGAGCCAGTTCAAGGACGAGATGTATGTTCGTACTTTGTCTCGCATCGTGCCACCGGAGACGGTCTACGGCTATCTTCTCAAGTCCAACACTCATGAACGCATCGCTTCGGCGATCCGTACCGTCCTTCTCGAGGAACAGTGCTGGATCGATCCCGAGGTGCGCAAGGTGCAGGGGCGGGCCGGTCACAGCCAGACTGCCTTGTCCGACATCGAATTCGAGGCGCTGCTCGACATCTCTCTCGGTTTGACCGACAACCTCATCGCCCAGCGTCGCTACCTGTCTCGTCGCGGCGTTCAGAGCCGGCTCAATTCCTTGTACAGCAAGCTTGGCATCGACCAGGAACAGTTCCATGGCGACAAGTTCGGCGATGCTTTCAACCTGCGAAACCGGGCGGTAGCCGTTGCTCTGCGTCGCGGCCTGATCAACGCCTTTGAGCTGGAAAACGAAGAGGGTGAGTTTCAAACCTGGTTGAAGCGCTTCAAGACCGGGCAAGGTTTGTAGCGGCCTGTCCCGGATTGTTTTCTTAAAGACCGCCTTCGTGGGATATTGTCGCGCCAGGGCGGTCTTTGTTGTTGGTTTAGGCAGGATTTTGAATGACCGCATCTGCGGCCTTTAAGGTTGTTTTGCCAACAGTCTTCCCGAGGAACTTTATGGAACTGCTGGAACGTTTCATTGCCACAGCCGGCCGGGCCGGTGCCCAGGTGGTGCGCTGCCTCGATCATGTCGCCCTCGTCGACTACATTGTCCGTCATGCCGGAGGCGCAGTGCTGTTGCCCAATTTTGCCTCCGGCCGGCGGCTGCATCTGGCTGAGGCACTGCGTGATAGCGGCTGCGAGGTGCACACCGAGCATTTGCGCACTGCTGCAGTCGAGGCGGCCGCAGGCATCACCGGCGCCAATTTCGCTCTTGCCGATACCGGTACGGTAGTTCTCGACAGCACTGATGAGGCTCTGCGCCTGGCCAGTACTTTGCCACCGTGCCATTTCGTCATTCTCGACCCGCGCAAGATCCTGGCCGACGGCTTGGCGGCGGTCGGGCCGTTGCGGGTCCTGCATCAGCGCCAGTCCCCCGATTTCATAGCCTTTATCACCGGGCCCAGTCGTACAGCAGATATCGAACGGGTGCTGACCATCGGGGTACACGGCCCTCGCGAGTTGCATATACTGCTACTGGAGGGGGTTTCCGATGACCCTCTGGAAAGTTGATAAGGTTGTTGCCGTGAGCCGTAAACGCAGTCGCGATTACCGGGCGCGCATCGATGCCGCCCTGGATGCCACCCGCCAGCAGGATGCCCTGCACCGTTTCGGCGATGCCTACCTGGAAGCCCGCCAGCAGGCCCTGGCCGAACTCGATTTTGAAGCCCTGCGCACCGCTATTGCCGAGTTCAAGGACGAAGCAGGGCAGAATCGTCAGCGCTATCTGAAGCAATTCATCGAACAGGCCGAAGCGGCCGGTGCCCAAGTGTTCCGCGCCACCGATGCGGCTGCCGCCAACGACTATATTGTGGAGCTGGCCCGGCGGCGGGATGTCAAGCTGGCGGTCAAGAGCAAGAGCATGGCCAGCGAGGAAACCGGTCTCAACGAGGCGCTTGGGAAGGCCGGGGTCGAGGCTCTGGAAACCGATCTCGGCGAATGGATCGTGCAGCTGGCCGGCCAGCGGCCGAGCCACATGGTGATGCCGGCCATTCACATGTTCCGCGACGAGGTGGCGGCCCTGTTCGGTCAAGTTACCGGCGAAGCCGAACCGGCCGATATCGAACATCTGGTGGCAGTGGCTCGACAGCAGCTGCGGAGCAAATTTCTCCAGGCCGACATGGGCATCAGCGGCGCCAACCTTGCCGTTGCTGAGACGGGAGCCCTTGCTCTCGTGACCAATGAGGGCAATGCCCGGCTGGTGGCGACTCTGCCGCCGGTGCATGTGGTGCTGGTCGGCATCGAAAAGCTGGTGCCGACCCTGGAGGATGCCGCCAGGGTGCTGCAACTGCTTCCGCGAAGCGCCACAGCCCAGGCGTTGACCTCCTACGTCAGCTGGATTCGCGGACCGGCACCTCACGGCGAACAAGCCAAAGAGCTGCATATCGTGCTGCTCGACAACGGCCGCAGCGTCCTTGCCGAGTCTTCCGATTGCCGCGACGCCCTGCGGTGCCTCAAGTGCGGCGCCTGCGCCAACGTGTGTCCCGTCTATCAGACCATCGGCGGCCATGTCTTCGGCCATACCTACATCGGCGCCATCGGCGTGGTGCTCACGGCTTTCTTCAATGGTCTGGAGCCGGCCGCCGAACTGGTCAAGGCCTGCATCGGCTGCCGAGCCTGCGTGGCGGTCTGTCCCGCCAAGATAGATCTAGAAGAGATCATCCTGCAACTGCGTCGCCGTATCGGCGACAAGGAAGGGTTTGGCCTCGGCAAATCGCTGGTGTTTCGCCGGGTGCTGCGCAACCGGCGGCTGTTTCACGCCCTGTTGCGCAGTGCCGCTCGATTGCAGAAGCCGGTTACCGGAGGGCGCGCCAGTATTCGCCATCTGCCCCTGTATTTTTCAACCCTTACCGAGTGGCGTACCCTGCCGGCGATCGCTGCCAGGCCACTGCGCGATCAGCTGCCATCGGTGGAGGAGCAGCTTGCCGCGCCACGTCTGAAAGTGGCCCTGTTCGCCGGCTGCGCTACCGACTTCGTTTATCCTGGCATCGGCCTGTCCCTGGCCAAGGCTCTCAATCGCTGCGACATTGCCGCCAGTCTGCCGGCCGAGCAGTCCTGTTGCGGGATCCCAGCTCTCTATGCCGGCGACCGGCAGACTGCCGTTGAGTTGGCGCGGAAGAATGTCAGCGCGCTGCTCGCCGACGAGCCTGATGCGGTGCTTACTACCTGCCCGACCTGCACTGCCGCCCTGCGTCAGCACTTCGTCGAGTTACTGCAGGACGACCAGGAACTTGCCGAGCCTGCACGGCGTCTGGCGGCCATGACCTACGATGCTGCGGTCTTTGTCGCCGAACAGCTGCCCGACGCTCCGGCTGTTGCCGAGCGAGGCACGGTAACCTATCACGACGCCTGCCATCTCAAGCGCGGCTGCGGGGTCTGGAAACAGCCACGGCAACTGCTGGATCGGGCCGGTTGGCAGCTCAAGGAGATGGAGCGGGCTGACCGCTGCTGCGGTTTCGGCGGCTCATATTCCTTTGCCAGCCATCCGGAGATCAGCCGTGAGATCACCAAGGACAAAGTCAACGCCATTCTGCGCAGCGGCGCCGACGCAGTGGCTGTCGATTGTCCCGGCTGCCTGATCATGCTGCGCGGCGCCCTGGAAAAGCGCGGTCTGTCGCAGCGGGTGGCGCATACCATGGAACTGCTGGCCGAGTCTGGGGTTACGAAAGAGTGACGAAAACGGTTGGGTTATCCACTGTCGGTGGGTGGCCGGCGATTTTTCGACGGAATTTAAAAAGACATGGTAAATCAGTCGGTTAGGCTGTTTTGTTGGGGGTGAAATAAGTATTTTGTTGGATTTTTGCGGGCTTGTCCCCTTTGTCCACAGAGTCATCCACAGGGGCTGGCCGCTGCTTTAAGCGTAATAGAAGTGCTGCCCGGTGATAGGTGATTTTTTAGCGTGTTTCGGTTCTTGTCTGATTTACTCACACAAAGCCGCGGAGCGCACGAAACAGGTTCAAGTTTTCAGGAGATACTGTGGGACTAATCAGTGGATTGGGAGTGCTGGTGAGCGGCCTCGCCTGTGCGTGGCGGCGACATAAAAAGAATGCTACGACCGGCGCTTCCGTTGAAGGCGAAACGGATAGTATGCAAATAAGGGAGGAGTTTATGTCTGAAAGGCCCTATTGCGGTCCTGACGGCAGCAAGATCGTGGACCAGGTGGCGGAAGAGGTGATTGCCGATCCGCAACTGCGGCAACGCTGGACCGAATTCGATGGCCGGTTTCTTAAACAGTGCATCAAGGAAGGGGAGCACGGACTCGTTTTCAATCGCGAGGGCTTTGCCGACTTCAGCGACCACGACGAGGAATTGCTGTGTCTTGGCATCAAGGTCTACAACGCTGCCAACCGTGAGGCGGTGGATCGGCGTTCAACCCGCTACCGGGTTCTTAATCTGCTGGCCTTGATCTATCATTCCGCCTTGCGTGCCTGCCGCCAGTAGGATATTTGAAAGGACCGTCCCTGGCATTTTTCAATAGAGCAAGTCGGAAAATAAAATTCCGGCTTGCTCTATCGGTTTCGTTGGGTTGGTTCTGGCAATCACTTTGAAGTCAGGCAGATCCGAAACAGTGGCAAACAATAGTCATATTTTGCTGTTGCTTCGGTGCTATTGCCGATCAAAAGGGGCAACATGTTCAGTGTTGGCCCATAACTTCTATTTGCTTCTTGCCATTTCCTGCGGCGGATAGTTTCCTGCCGGCTCTTCACCCTTCAAAACACGCAGAGCCCCTTCCGCCAGGGCGCTCATCTCATCTTCGCCCGGTAATACCCGTACCGGGGCGATAAATTCCACCCTTTCTTTAATTTCCTCGATCAGCCAGGCGCAGTGCGCCAGGCCCCCGGTCAGAACGATCGCTTGCGTCCGCCCCTTCAGTACCGTGGCCATGGCGCCGATCTCCTTTGCGACCTGGTAAGCCATGGCCTCCATCACTTCAAGTGCTCTCTCATCTCCGCGCTCAATGCGCCCCATAACCTCCCGCACATCGCTGGTGCCGAGATAGGCGCTCAGGCCGCCCTCGCCGGCGATCATTCGGGCGATATCCCTCCGTTGATACCTGCTGTCGAAACAGAGCTCTGTCAGCGGAGCGGCCGGCAGGCCTCCGCTGCGCTGTGGCGAAAAAGGGCCTTCGCCGTCCAAGGCGTTGTTGACGTCGATGACCTGCCCCCCGCAGTGGCCACCGACGGATATGCCGCCGCCGAGATGGGCGACGACCAGATGGCACTCGGCATAAGGTTTTCCAAATTCCGCGGCTATTCGCCGGCCCACAGCCTTGTGGTTGAGGGCGTGAAAAACGGACCGTCGCGGCAGTTGCGGCAAGCCTGACAGGCGAGCCAGCGGCTGCAGTTCGTCAGTCACCACCGGATCGACGATGTAGGCCGGGCAGCCGGTTGTCTCAGCAATCTGTTGGGCCAGTATGGCGCTGAGGTTGCAGGCATGCTCGCCGTAGGCGGCACGACGCAGTTCATCGACCATGATTTCGTTGATCGCATAACATCCCCCCGGCATCGGTCGCAACAGACCGCCACGGGCTACCACCGCCGCCAGTTGGCTCGGAGCAAGATCCCGCTTCTGCAGGAATTCATCGACCACCCGACGGCGTAGAGGCAGCTGGTCGATGACCCGCTCCGTTGCCAGCTCGGCCTGACTATGGTCGATATGCCCTGCAGTTACAGCTTTTGCTTGGTGATAGAGGGCGAGCTTGGTCGAGGTTGAGCCGGTATTGATGATTAGCAACAGGTGCATGGGCGGTCTCCCAGTAGGTTTCTTTTCTATAAGGATGGCAGATATCGCCCAATGGGCAAGGGGTTGGTCGGCAGGACGCTTTGCAGGGGCACGCCTTCGCCAATAACGCAGTAATAAGGTGTGTTATTGGTGAATTTTTTTAGAGGGCACCGGTGTTGGCGAAGGCATCTTATTTGCTTTAAAAAAAATAATAAAAACAGTTATTTGAAATTTTTTGCCAGAAAATACGATAGATTGGTGGGAAAATATTCTGCTGATTTGGCCATTTAATGCTTGACTTGTTTAGCGTGGATAAAATAGGATCCTTGAAAAATAAACAAGTAAATCGGTGTGCTTTTGGAGTGAACCATGGAGACGACACGACGCAGTATCACAAAGGCCCTTTCCTGGAGGTTTCTGGCTACGACCATCACCACCGGACTGGTCTATGCGGTAACCGGCCAGGGTGATTTTGCCGCTGGTATCGGATTGGCCGACACCCTGCTCAAGCTATTCATCTATTTTGGCCACGAGCGGCTCTGGAACCGTATCCAGTACGGTCGTGTCGAGCGCGAACCGGAATATTTCATCTGACAGAACGGAGGCAAACATGTCCCAAGCCGTACAACAACCTTCAGTCGTGCCTTTCGTGGCCACCGATGCAAAGGCGGAACAGATTATCGCTGCTGGCCTGGCAGCAGCTAACGGACCGGTAGCCCTGGCCTGCTCGTTCAGTGTAGAGGACGTGGTGCTTATCGACCTCCTTCACAAGATGGCTTGCAAGGTCAGCGTATTCGCCCTCGATACCGGGCGCCTCAATGAGGAAACCTACGAGGTGGCGGAGTCGGTGAGCCTGCGCTATCGCTTGGCCATCCAATGGTACTTCCCCAAGCGGCAGGCGGTGGAATCTTTGGAGCGTGAAAAGGGCCTGTTCTCTTTTCGTGAGAGCCTCGACAACCGCCACGAATGCTGTCGCATCCGCAAGATCGAGCCTTTGGGTCGTGCCCTGGCCGGCAAGGCCGGCTGGGTCACCGGACTGCGTCGTGCGCAAAGTGTTACCCGCGACGGCCTGGCGGCCATCGAAATCGACCAGCGCAACGGCGGTCTGCTCAAGATCAACCCTCTGCTCAACTGGAGCGACGAGCAGGTCTGGGCATACGCCGAAGAGCATCGACTGCCAGTCAACCGCCTGCACCGGCAGGGCTATCCGTCCATCGGCTGCGCGCCCTGCACTCGGGCGGTGCAAGAGGGAGAGCACCCCCGCGCCGGGCGCTGGTGGTGGGAGAATC
>ENA-ORCT01000143-ORCT01000143.1-marine-metagenome-genome-assembly--contig:-NODE-143-length-43738-cov-3.590733_pt1 | contig 43738 bp, 38 predicted proteins | sample MGYA00248632_ERZ508511 | MGnify/ENA primary metagenome ERZ508511 (study PRJEB26182, sample SAMN06268839) | marine metagenome | isolation source: Tt an P1-techrep anaerobic enrichment on pine from sediment...
CCCGCCCCTATATGGTTAACACCTTCAACCCCAATCCCCCCAACATGCCGGGTATCTACTATCAGAGCTGGGCTGCCAAGGCAAAAACCTCCTGCCCGAGTGTCATTCTTGAAGCGACCTGGCTGGCCATGCTGCCCTTTGAAGGCGCCAACGACGGTCTGGTAAGCGTGAACAGCGCCAAATGGGGCAACTTCCGCGGCGTCGAAGATGCTGCCTGGTACAGCGTCGGTTGCGACCATCTCAATATTGTGGGTCAGCTGTTCGGACTCACCCCCGGATTCGACGAAAATGAATTTTACGTTGACATGGTCTCTGAACTGAAAGACTGGGGATATTAAAACCCGGTTGATTTTCCGAAGCACTTAACCTGGTCTCCAGCCCTCATAAGAAAGGGGACGCGGCAACGCCGCGTCCCCTTTTGTTTTTGAGCACCGATAACCGACAAAAAGCGCCGGCTTTACCTTGACAGCTTTGGAAGGGACCGCCAAGACCAGATCAATATCCGGCAATGACTAAAGGAAAACACCAACCATCGAGTTGGCGGCGCAACCGATTTCAATTGAGTCTTACGGATGAAACCAGCCCCATACGGCAAAACCGGTTCAGCACCGACGGCCGCAAATCCACCGCCGGCTGGCGCTTCGGCGGCGGATCAGCGGCCGCCTTTTCTTTTACGGGCCGCCGCGGCCAAGGGCGCAAGGAATCAAGGGTCAAGGGTCAAGGGCAACGGACCTGGAGAGACGAAAGCCCACGTCGCCGTAACGGTTGCCGGGCTTGACCCTGCCGCGGATCGCCGACCGGCAGTACCGCGCACCGTCGTTCCAACCGCCGCCGCGCATGACACGGCCGGCGCCCTTACCTGAGGAAACCGCCGGGTCAATTGAAGGGCGGACCGGGTATTTCTTGTAGGCATCCCAAACCAATTCCCAGACATTACCGTGCATATCGTAGAGCCCCCAGGCATTGGGACGCTTTCCTTTCACCCGATGCGTCTCGCCCTCGCTGTTGTTGTCATACCATGCCACCGAATCCAGTGCCGATTCCAGATCACCGCAAGAAAAGGCGCTGGATGTCCCGGCCCGGCAGGCATATTCCCACTCGGCCTCGGTCGGCAGCCTGAAGCCTGGGCTGGCCGTGATCCACTCAACATTTTCCCCGTTCACCCGATAGGCCGGCTCAAGTCCCATCTGCTGTGAGAGAAGATTACAAAAGTTCACGGCATCCAACCAGGAGACCTTCTCCGCCGGGCGCTGGCCGCCGCTGAATCGACTTGGGTTTTCGCCCGTCATCGCTTCGTAAAGCGCCTGGGTTACCGGGGTGGCAGCAATTAAAAACGGCTTGGAAATGGTAACTTGGTGGACGGGGCCGTCGTATTGGTCCCCCATCAGAAACGATCCGGGCGGCAGACGGACCATTTCGATAACAGCCCCTTCGCGCTCCCCGATTTCCATTCGAACAACTTCCCGGGTGACCTTATCCTGTACCTGGACGGCCTCATTCACCAGGTAGTCAGTCCATGTCTTTCGAATCGCATCGCCCTCACCTGCCTTTTCCTCCCACATCTGGCTGAGCACTCTCAGTCTTTCGACCGCGCTGTAGATTCCCGCCTGCCCTTCAACATCTCGACCACCGGCCTTGAATTCATCGAGAATCCCCGCAAGAAAAGCATGGAAGCGGCTTCGCATCTCCGCGACATTGGTGATCTCGTGAACAAATCGGAGCACAGCGTCGCCCATCTCGCCCAACGCCGCAAGAACCGCATCCGTATCCTCGGGGATCAGGCGCCGCAGGGGAGCGATCATTCGGACATCACTGTTTTCATCAATTTCGCGCCGAAAATAGGCGCTCCATGTATAATCACGGGGGCCAAGGGCGTGGTCGATGTTGGACTGGTTTCTGGCGGGTGCCGTAAAATCATCCGGCAGCATCCCCAGCCGCGCCAGGCTTGCGTAGGCAACGAAAAATTCCAACATGGACCGGTGGGCCGGCGAGTAATCCCCGTCGTCGTTTCGTATCAGCAGGGAATTTCCCATCATGTCGTATTGCCAGTGATCGAGGTCTTTTTCCTCGGCAATGACCGCGCCGAACACATTGCGCAAGGTATCGGGAAATAGCCGGTAATTCAGGCTCATTTTCTCTTTCGTCAGCATCTCCCACGACAGCTCGCACATGAAATAAAACTTGTCGGCGGTTGATGTGAACGTGCTGTTTTTTTTGAAGTCCCGCTCCAACTTTTTCTGGATCGCATAAAGATAGACCCTCGCCAGGTCCACCGGCTTTCCGGATTCGATGTCTGGGAGCGCTTCAAGAATGAACTCCAGCATCAGGGGCCTTGCGGCCAAATCCAGCAGCTCCGGATGGCTCATGATGTATTCTACCATTTCCGGGTGCGTGCGTTTCGAGAGAGCGGCCCGAATCTGGGGTTCCTCAAACCGGTTCAGGCTAAGGACTTCAAACTGAGGCGGGTCGCCGGTCAGGTTCGCCGTGGAGGCTTTCAACTCCGCGTTGAGGAGTTTTTTCCCCTCCCTGGCGTTGGGGAAATGCTCCGTCCGGCAGGTCAGGATCGCCTTGGCGCCGGGCACCACCACCCGGGCAAGCTCCCAGAAGTTGTTGATCATCTTCTGGCGGTCCAGTTTGTCCGCCATTTCGTCGAACCCGTCGAAAATAAGCAGTAGCCGGCCCATTCGATTCAGTTGTTCGAACGCCGAATACCCGGGAAGGGGTATCTCGTGCTTTCGAAAAAAGAAATCCGAAAACAACGACTCGAATTTAAGCGCCTTGGCATAGTCCCGCAAATGGACCACCAGGGGCAGTCGCGGGCGTGCCAACCCGTTTTCCTTGGCCTCGGCGTATTTTTTCATCATCCGGTAAGCATAATGGTGAGCAAACCAGGTTTTCCCTGTACCGAATTCGCCCAGAATGGAGATATGCTCCTTGCACGGGTCCTCAAGCCAGCGGCCGATGTACCCCTCGATCCACCCTTCCGCTTCGCCGTATCGCTCTTCTCCTATCTTTTCGCCGGAGCTCTCATCGTAAAGGTCTCTGCTGCATGCCAGGGGAACATAATCGGAATCAATGCACCGCTCTTTGACATAACCTTTGAGCCAGTCGAAATACCGGCTGAAATCGGCCCGTTCCTCCAGAAGTTCATCGAGGGTATAGCAAAAGATTTTGTCATCGTCGTCAGCCAACCGGCAGGCAGACACGGCTTTTCGGCGAGCGGCCACCAGCCAAGCCTCATCGGCCTCGTGTTCCGCGCGGACGCTCTGAACGTGCTCAATGTCCTGAATCTCCGCCTGGCGGTCGATGAACCGCACCAGGATGGTGTCTAATCCCCGCCGGGCGGGTATTTTGATAATCCACTCCCAAAAGCCATCCCCTTTGACATCGTGATTTCCAAAACTGTAGCCCAACGATTTGAACCACAATTTCAGCTGCTTCGCCGGGTGCCCCTGGGCCATTTCAATGGTTTTGGCCCGGATTTGAGACAGATCGCCCTCGGTCACCATTTGAATGATCTGATCTATCTTTATCTCCATCCGGGTTTCATATGGGGACCGGGTCCGATCGATCATCGTATTGAACACAAGGGTAAAGCTCGCGAACTCAAGTCGCGGATCGAGGCCCTGCTCCTTCAGATCGTCTCCAATCCGGTTCCATTCAATAAAGCCTGCCGCCTCATGGGCAAGGATTGAACGATCATTCTCCCTGAATGCGGTGATGTATGCATTTCGAATATCCTCATGCCTGAAAAAATTGAGGACTGGCTCCGGCTTCTCAACGCCGAATTCAACCAGCGTGTAGGCGTAAACCGAATCGAAACTATCTTCCGGAGCGCCCGGTTTCAGGCCGACAGCATCGAGAATCCTCAGGGCTTTCTCTTTCCGATTCACGGCGCTCCAGGATTTCTTCCCCGCCTGTTTGACGATCTCCGCAATCACTTTACCGGTCAGGCTTTCAGCAAGTGGCATTTTTTCTCCCGTGATGATTGGTCCGTTGATTACCCTGCCGGACTTCTCAGGATTATGGTTGACTCATCTAAAAAACCAGCTCTGCCTCTAAACGTTCCTCATGCGAGTCTTAATTTACCCGGCGGCGGTGTCCGAGCCATTCAGCCTACTGACCGCCGCCGGGCGGGGCGTATTTGTCCGGCATCATGCCGGAACAGGTCCGGGGATAGGGTCAAGGCCTTGGCGCTGGCGGTGAACCCGTGGGCGCGCCGCATCGGGCCGTTGCCGTGAACTGGAGAGACGAAAGCCCACGTTGTCGTTACGGTTGTCGGGCTTGATCCTGTTGCGGATCGCCGACCGGCAGTTCTGCGCATCGTTGTTCCAACTGCCGCCGCGCATGACACGGTTGGCGCCTCTTCCGCCCCTGGCCTTGAAAAATGATGCCCGGAGATTCCGGGAATCAGCCTGTTTGAGATGGCCGACGAGGCTCGCCATGGAACGGCCCCATGCGTCCTCGTCCATTTTTCCCGTGGCCAGCCATCTGTCATTTCGAAGGGCTTTTCGCCGAAACCGGCGCCACCCCTGCCGACTGGCGCGAATCACGCCGGGGAATATGCGCACCCCCAGAAACGGGAGTCCCTGAAGCACCGGCGCAAGGAGGACCGAACCGCCCTTGATTTTCAACTCAAGCCTGTCGTTCAAATATTCTTCAATACGGGCGGCGGCATCCCACAAAAGTTTTTTCTCATCCGCAAACAGCACCAGATCGTCCATGTACCGGATACAGGGCTTGATCCGCAGCACCTGTTTGATGAAGTGATCCAGTCCGAACAGATAAAAATTGGCAAAGTGCTGACTGGTCAGGTTGCCGATGGGGATGCCCTTTCCCGGTCGGGTCCAGGGCACCGGGTGATCGATGAAAATATCCGCCAGCCACAGGATATCGGGGTCCTTGATTCGCCTGCGGAGCATCTGTTTCAGTATGTTGTGGTCTATGGAATCAAAAAACTTATGTACATCGAGCTTCAGAAAATACCGGTGCTTCCGGCACAACACCTGGGCGCGCCGCACGGCCGCATGTGTTCCCTTGCCCTTTCGGCAGGCATAGGAGTCTGGGATAAACGATCTCTCGAAAATGGGCTCGATCACGTTGCACAGCGCGTGATGAACCACTCGGTCCCGAAATTCGGCGGCACAAATCATCCGCTCCTTCGGGTCCCGGACCCTGAAGGCCCTGTACGGACGGGGCCGAAACGTTTTACGGACCAGTTCCCCCTCAAGATCGAGGACCTCCTTTTCAAGATTGAAAAGAAACTGCGCCACATGGGGCTTGTGTCTCTTGCCCTTGGCTGCCTCGCGGGCCGCACGGTTCAGCGCATGAAAACCGCACACGTTCTCAAACAGATGACCGACGCGTTTCATACCGCTCGACGCTCCTCGCTCTTTCTCCACCCGCCGACCATCCGTCCGGCTTCATTGATCATTCGGGACGCGTGCTCATACCCCTTGTGGTCGAGGTATCGCAGGTCGTGGGACATTCGAAGGAGCACCCGGAGTTTTTCCAGGCTCAGGTCGACCCGCCGCAGGGTTTCTTTTTTTTGCCGCGAAAACCGCGCCTCCACAATCCCCTCGAATATATCCAGCGCCAGGTTGTCAATCCGCCCGGTGAAAGAAAAACGGACCTTTTTGGGAAAGGATTCGGTCTTCTGGAAGAGCCATTTCGATGATCTCCTTGCCGGCAATGAAGGCCTGCAGCGGGCCGTCGTCAAACCCGGCCGCTTCACCGGAAAAACGGAATGTAAAAACTTTCAATTTCAAGGCAGTTTTTTCCTTGTGGCAGCCTATTCATTCATCCGTGAACGGTCCAGATGGCGTTGCCCCGGTTGAACAGATCCCGTCACCGCCTCGCGGTCCGCTCCTCCGCCGCCGGCTGACGCTTCGGCGACGGATCGCGAACCGCTCTCAGCGACCGGCCAAGGGCACAAGGGATCAAGGGTCAAGAGCAACCGACCTGGAGAGACGAAAGCCAACGCCGCCGTCGTAGCGGTCGACTGGCTCGAACCCGTAGCGGAACGCCGACCGGCAGTTCCGCGCCGAATTGCCCCAACCGCCGCCGCGCATGACACGGCGGGCGCCACGAGGATGGTCAATCCAGGGGCCGCTCTCCTTCGGCGCACCCTCATAATTTTCGTGCCAGTCGTCCTCGCACCATTCCCACACGTTGCCGTGCATGTCGTACAAGCCAAAGGGGTTGGGCTCTTTTTCACCAACCGGGTGAAGCCGCCCTTTTGAGTTATCGTCATACCATCCCACCCGGTCGAGATCCGTTTCCAAATCGCCCGACCAGTAGCGGGCCCGGGTGCCGGCCCGGCAGGCATACTCCCACTCCGCCTCCGCGGGAAGCCGCAGACCGGACCAATCGGCATAACGTTTCGCATCCTCCCAGCTCACCCCCACCACGGGCTGATCGGGCCGGTTGAGCTTCCGGTCGCTCCAATATTCCGGCACGGGCGCATCCGGGGTTTCTTTGAGAAACCGGCCGTATTCCCGGTTGGTCACCGGGTATCGCCCCATGTAGAAATCCGGCAGCCGGACGTCGTGCAAGGGGCCCTCATCGTCATATCGTTCTTTCTCGGAACCAGGGGACCCCATCATAAAAGTCCCGCCGGAAATCCGGACCAGCTCGTAGCCGCCCCGCTCGGCCGTGATGGTCTTTTGGGCCCTGTCCGCCGATTTATCTTTTACCCGATTGCGAATGGCGTGATATGGATGCCCGGCAAGTTCCGCCATGAGCGCCTGAACAACTCCGCCGTTCAGGCGTTCGGCCGCCCTGAGGGCGGCCAACTGCCGTTTCCATAAGTCGCGATCCTCGCCGGGGGGTGTTTTCAAAAGCTCCAGAAACGGCGTTATCGAGGTTTCCGCCGCATCGTCCAGGCAGGCATCGACCAGTTCGGTGTGCGCTGCAAATGAGGGCGAGTTTACGACCTCCCGCATGAAAGGAGTGAAAAGGGACGGTTCATCCAGGGCCAGGAGCAGCAGGGTGACCTCCTGCCACCAGCTCTCACCGAACCGGGCGGCCAGTTCCCGAATTACCGCCGGGTCTTCAAAGGCCCGGCGCCGGATTTCCCGGGCCGCCAGGTACTCCTGGAACCCCAGGTGCATGAAGCCGTACTGTTCCGAATCCCAGCCGGTCAACAGGCCGCTCTCGTCGCGGACCGCGCGGAGAAAATCCACGGCAGGGCCGTTCTCCCAACCGACCGCCTTGAGAGCGGGCTGGATGTGCGGCCCCAGTTCAGCAGCCGCGGCCCGTGTCCGGCCTTCCTCCGAGTGGAGCCAGAGGGCCGCCGGCTGGAGCGCCCGTCGGCCGGCCTGGGCAGTCACGCTGGATCTGATCTTCTTGGCCCCACGCCAGTGTTCCAGGAGCACATCGATGCACTCCTCATAGAGCCGGGCCCGCCGATGGGGCAGCCCGCCGCGGTGCCGGTGAACCAGGCAGATATTGGTCAGAAGAAGCGGGTTCCGGGTCAGCTCGAACACGCGCCTTGCCCTGAAATCCGACTCCTGAAGCCGGCTGATCAGATCATCCGCCTTCTCGGCGGCAATCCCCCCGGCCTGCTCCGGGTCCCTGGCCAGCCCTTTTTCAACGATCCGGTACCAGTTGTGAACGAACCGCGCCACCTGGTCCGTATCGAGGGGACGGAGATGCATTTCAAGGAACATCTCGGGCAACCGGACCGTAGGGCTGTAGCCGGCAAAGCGGCAGGTGACCACAAACCGGCAACTGCCATGGGCACGACAGGCATCGGCAATCCATTGGGCCACCTCCTCCCTTCTGGCCAGATCCGGCACCTCATCCAGGCCGTCCAGCAAAAACAGCAGATTCCCCCGCTCCAGCAGGCGTGCGCCAAAGCCTTCCGAAGTCTTCAGGTGAGCGCCGGCCAACTGGTCCTGGATGAATTTATCGAGTCCTCTGTCAGGTCGGTTCAATTCCCTGAGCGGCAGAAACACCGGCAGCATGCCCTCCGGCAACCCGAGGGTTTCCGGCCCCTTCCGGACGACCCATAACAGAAGCCGCTTGAGGTGCGTGGTCTTGCCTGAACCGGGATCGCCCAGGATGACCAGGCCCCGTTGGCGTCGCATTTCCGCCTGCCGGAACGCTTCGATAACCGGAATTTCCAGGCCGCAGTCCCGTCCCGCAAGGCACTTCTCGGCGTGCGCCGCATCGGCGAAGTTCTCATCGGCAATACCGCGCAAATCGAGCATCGCCCTCAGCGGCACAACGATCTCCTCTATGTCGATGGGAACCTTAAGCTGGGTGACGAATCCGGCCACCGGCAGGGTTTCGTGGTAGGTTTCGGCCTTTTTGAGATAGGCCTGAATTTCCTTCTGCAGCCCTGGGTCCGGTTGAGGATCATCCTCCCTTTTAGGTGGCTCCGGCTGCGGCGCAGTTTTTCTCTCCCTTGCATCACGCCACTCGATCAGCGACAGCAACACTTTTGAACCGAGAGTTGTTTCGGTAAAATGAGCCGGCATCTGATCCGCGGAAAACCGCTGTTTGAACGCATCCAGCTTTTTCTGTTTGTCCCACCGCTCCGGTCCCGGGTCGAAATCCTTTTCCGGATTCACCGGCAGGGACGAATCGAGCTGAAACATCAGCCGTTCTTTGGCCGCATCGTACTCCATCTCGGTAATGGATTTTTTCCCGTCCGGCTCCCACCCGTAACGCCACGCAATGATGCCCACCAGGAGATCCGCCTCCTTCGCATACCGGACACACGCCTCAACGCTCGTCTGCGTGGAAGCTGTAAAAATCTCCATCCCATGCCACACCATCCCGGCCATGGTGATGGCATCCTGGACCAGCTTGCGCCGCTCCCTGTTGTCGAGATATGTACTGGAGACAAACACTTTGTAGGGTTTTCTTCCGGATGCTTTACCGTGATGTATCCGCTTTTCCATTTTTTCCTTTACTTACTCGGTCACTGATAGTCGCAAATAAGTATCATTTATTAGTCATACCAAATCGAATTCAGGGTGGCCGAAAATTCCATCCAACAGATTTAATACACTATAAATTGTATATATCTTACGAAAATTCAAGAAAATTCCAACACCTTACGGCAGTCATCGAGGAAGATGGAAGCACGCGTTGCATTTTGGTGATTATATCGCGGTAATTTTTGCCCCCGGTACTTGTGCTTGAAATTCAGATAATTGTATGCGACAAATAACTTTGTAAAAGCCAATTTCAACGGCAAACTAGCTAAACCGGCTGAATAGTCTACAGCGCATCGATTGAACACCTTCCACACTTCTTCCGACGCCCTCTGATGGATTGAGATCGGCAACGACACTGCTTCCGCCCAATGCTACTGAAATCAGGAAATATTTTTGATTTTTGATGACCTTTCTGCAGTTAACCTGCACCACGTTCTTCGCCTCGAGGAACTGAGATATTTACTAATTCCGCTTACCGGGTTTGATAAGATTCGGCGGAAATGCGGCTTTGACAGGATTTGTCTGCTGCTACTTCATTTTGAATTACATAGTTTATTTTTTTGACAATGATCACTCTGGGCCTCCAAAAATTGCTTCCAAATCTTCCTTTAGGCCAGAGTGGAAAACGATTTCTACTATCCGACCATGAGGAGGGATTATGATAAATTGCCTTAATGGCAGGATTCAAAAACTTGGATTTCTTCTGGCATTTTCAGTTGTCGCAACAATGCTCTCGCCCTGTGCATCGGCCGACGGCCTGGAGGACGCCCGGCGGCGGGGCCGGTTTTTAGCCGGCATCAAAACCGACTTCGCGCCTTTTGGGTCGGTTGACCAGAACCACGTTTACCGCGGATTCGACGTGGATATTGCACGGTACCTCGCCTTATCCTTCCTTGATGATGAAAACCGGGTCTCATTTGTAGAAATTACCAGCGGAAGCCGAATCCCGTTTCTCTACAGCCGATGGATTGATCTCATTATTGCAACCATGACCGTGACCGATACGCGTCTCCGGGTCCTGGAATTCTCTGACCCGTATTTCCTGTCGGGATCGCTGATTCTCGTACCGAAAGCAAGCGCTATCAGTGGCCTTGAAAGCATAAGCGGAAAACGTGTTGCCGTTATCGCCGGATCAGTCCAGGAAAGCGATCTGAAACAAGTCGCCCCACAGGCCAGCCAGATAGCATTTGAAACCGTCCATAACGCCATCCAGGCCCTAAAAAAAGGAAGCGTCGATGCGTTCTGCCAGGATGATGTACTGCTTCTCAATCTGGCACGGAACGATTCCCAGCTGAAAGTTGTAGGCAAACCGTTCATTCAACGGCCGTATGCCATTGCAGTCCGAAAAGGCGAAACAGAATTTATTCAGTGGGTAAACAGGCAACTGGCCAGGATGAGACAAGACGGCACTTACGATGCATTATGGTCCAAGCATTTCGGAGACATTGAGGAGCATTTGATTAAACCCTGACATACAATCTCCTGCTGTTTTCTTGCCGAACGAATTCAGGGCTCGACGTATTTGCCCCTGATTGCCGAGCCGACATCTTCTGAAAATGCCTTCAGATATGCAGGGTTTTAACAGATCGATGTGAAACGAGAAAGGAGAACGGGGTATGGAACTGGAACTGATCCTGGAATTCGCTGTTGTACTGGCAGCGATATTTCTCGGCAGCCGATCCGGCGGTGTCGGTCTGGGCCTGTGGGGCGGTGCCGGCGTACTGGTGCTGGTATACGTTTTCGGTCTTCCACCTACCAGTCCACCCATCGATGTGATGCTGATCATCCTTGCCGTCATCATGGCCGCATCGGTTATGGAGGCCGCCGGCGGCATAGACTACCTCGTCAGCGTGGCCGAGCGCATCATCCGGCGAAATCCTAAACAGATTACTCTCGTGGCGCCACTGGTCTGCTACGCGTTCACACTCGGGGCCGGCACCGGTCATGTATTTTATCCCCTGCTCCCAATCATCTTCCAGGTCGCGCACGAAAACGGCATCCGGCCCGAGCGTCCCATGGCCATCTCGACCATTGCCTCCCAGCAAGCCATAACATCGTCACCGGTTTCGGCGGCAATGGCTGCAATGATTCCCATGTACGAGCCCATGGGTTTCGGTCTTCCCCAGATAATGCTTATCTGCCTGCCGGCCACGATCGTCGGCGTTGTTCTGGCGGCCCTGGTCCAGACACGGGTGGGAAAGGAACTCAAAGACGATCCCGAATATATTCGCCGACTGAAGGCAGGAGAAATTCTTCCGCCGGAAAATGACCGGACCCGTACCCGTAACCCGGAACTGCCACCTGGTGCCAGGGTCAGCGCAATCATGTTCCTTGCAGGAGTGGCGCTGATCGTCCTTGCCGGCCTTTTTCCGGCGCTGCGGCCCCATTTCCCGAAAGGGGAAACGCTGGCGCCACTGGGGATGGCCGATACAATCCAGATTGTCATGCTGAGTCTGGCCGCTGTCATGCTTATGGTAACCCGGACGCCGGCTTCCAAAATCCCCAAAACCGATGTTGCCCAGGCGGGTTTGACTGCCGTGGTCGGCATTTTCGGTCTGGCATGGCTGGGAGACACGTTCATCACGGGTAACGAGCAGTTTATCATTGGAAGAATCGGCGATATCACATCGGCCTATCCCATCACGTTTGCCTTCGGGCTCTTTTTTGCCTCGGTGCTGCTTTTCAGCCAGGCTGCCACCACCCGGGCGTTGATGCCCCTTGGAATCAGCCTTGGCATTCCATCGCACAGCCTGATCGCCATGTGGCCGGCGGTAAACGGTTACTTTTTTTTACCAACCTACGGCTCACTGATCGCCGCGATCAATTTTGATCGAACGGGAACCACGCGCATCGGCCGGTTTGTCCTGAACCACTCGTTTATGCTCCCCGGCCTTGTCGCCACCTTTGGAGCAATCGCAACCGGTCTTTTTATCGGGGGAATAATTTTCTGAGAAAAGGTCTACCGGCCGTCGGTCCATTGGAACCATCCGGCAACTCGGGCTCACCGATCATTTGAGATCATCGTGCGCCCACAGAAATAAGGAGAAACAACATGACCAAGCAATTTCGAATCGAACACGATTTTCTCGGTGAAAAAGAAATTCCGAATGATGTCTACTATGGAGTTCAAACCTTGCGAGCACTGGAAAACTTCAAAATCACAGACATTCCGATTTCCATCGAACCCAAAATGCTCCAGGCCCTTGGGTATGTGAAAAAGGCAGCGGCGCTGGCCAACGTCGATCTCGGCGTTCTATCCGAAGATATCGGCAAGGCAATCGTGAGCGCCTGCAATGCGGTTATTGCCGGAGAGCTGAACGATCAGTTCGTAGTCGATGCCATCCAGGGCGGAGCCGGCACATCCACCAACATGAATGCTAATGAAGTGATTGCCAACAAGGCCCTTGAAATTCTCGGGCATGAAAAAGGTCAGTATGACATCGTTCATCCCAACAATCATGTCAATTGCTCCCAGTCGACCAACGATGCCTACCCGACTGCATTTCGAGTGGCTCTGTTGCTGATCATCCCCAAACTGATCGATGCAATGCAGTCCCTGTCCAGAGCCTTCGGTCAAAAAGCCGATGAATTCAAGGATGTCATCAAAATGGGTCGCACCCAACTGCAGGATGCCGTTCCGATGAACCTGGGCCAGGAATTCGGAGCCTTTGCCACAACCATCCGGGAAGATGTTCAGCGGCTCGAGGTGGTCAAGGAACTCTTTTACGAGGTTAACCTGGGGGCAACTGCCATCGGAACGGGAATCAACGCTCCGCCGGGTTATGCACCGGTTGCCGTCGATCATTTGCGGAAACTGACCCGGCTGCCCCTGGCCAGCTCGGCCGATCTTATCGAAGCGACCTGGGACACCGGTGCGTATGTTCAGCTTTCCGGGGTACTGAGACGTATCGCCGTCAAACTGTCAAAAATCTGTAACGACCTCAGACTGCTGTCATCCGGGCCGCGGGCCGGGTTCAATGAAATCAACCTGCCCCGCATGCAGCCCGGATCCTCGATCATGCCGGGAAAGGTCAACCCGGTCATACCGGAGGTCGTCAACCAGATTGCTTTTCAGGTCATCGGCATGGACGTGACGGTCACACTGGCATCCGAGGCCGGCCAGCTCCAGCTGAACGTTATGGAACCGGTCATGGCGTTTGACCTGTTTGTAATGCTGGAAATGCTCCAGCGGGGATGCCGGGTACTGGAAGAAAAATGCGTGACCGGGATAACGGTCAACCACGAGCATTGCCGGCAGATGGTCATGAACAGCATCGGCATCGTGACGGCGTTGAATCCGGTAATCGGCTACGAGGCATCGGCCCTTATCGCCAAGGAAGCCCTCACTTCCGGGGGGTCCGTCTACGACATCGCCCTGGAAAAAGGACTTATTGAAAAAGATAAACTCGATGAGATATTTTCCATCGAAAACTTGATGAATCCCAAATTTTTCAGAAAATAACATTTAAAAACAAATAGTTGCTTACGGCATCTGCCGCTTTTGATAGTTGTCATTATCGTGCAGAAACGGTATGATTCTCGAACTGCTGCAGAATCCAGATTCCAAATACACCAGGGGGACCGCTACCAAATGATCGATAATACCTCATTTCCACAAGCGTTGGCCTCCCCGGCCGAACCGGTTGTGGTTATCGATTCGGAATTGATGCAACGGGCCATCGAGGCCTCCCGAAAAAGCCCGAGGAAACGGGTCATCCTTCCGATCCACAAAACCCATGACGACCCGCTGCAGCGGATGCTGAACGCTATTCAACCTGGAAGCTACATTCGGCCGCATCGGCATTTTGCGCCGCCGACGGCCGAATCCATAGTGATGCTGCGGGGAGCTATCGGACTGGTTACCTTCCAGCTCGATGGCCAGGTGGATCGATTGATTCGGGTGGAGGCCCGATCCCCTTCGGTAGGTATCGACATCTCCCCGACAGTGTATCACACGTTTTTTGCACTTGAACCCGACACCGTATGTTTTGAAGTCAAAGCCGGCCCATTCGACCCGAAAGCCGCCAAGGACTTTGCCGATTGGGCGCCGGCTGAGGGTGCAGATCAATCCATGAAATATCTGCGCTCGCTGTACGGACGTTTCAACACCCCGCCGGCATTCTGAATTCAATTGTCCAAAGCGCCGTGCTGAATTCAGCATGGTTGAATACCGGCAACATGATAGGAAAAATGTGATAAACCGACTGCCATGAAAAAGCCCCCCATTCTGATTTTGACTGTCCTGGCCCTGATCCTGCTGTCCGCCTGCGCGAGCCGCCCAGGTTTCACGCCAATGCCCGAGCCGGCTCAACCCGTAGTCCATGAACCAACGGGTAAGGGCACCTACTGGTGGTACGCCAGATTTCAAATAGTCTGGCCTGAAAATGAGCCCCCCAACTGGACCGTTGATCTGATGCTGGCCGACCGCATCGTAAAACCGGCGATTGAAGTCTACAGATCCGAAATTCACCTGTGGCGGTTTCACCGGCGTGCTGCCAGGGATAATGCCGGCCATCAGTTCAGCTTCATTTTCTATTCCGATCCGCAAACTGCCGCCCACATGTATCGGCAGATCGAGGTTAGCGGCTTTCTGGAGCAACTCATAAGCGCCGGCCTTGTCAACCGCGTACTGTTCGACAACACGAAAACGCCTCAGCGGCCAGCCGTTGAGGATACCAGCGATCCCAACTGGCCGGTTGAACTCCGGAAAGCATGGCCCCTTTTTATCATGGGAGTATCGGAAAACTGGCTTGACCTGGTAGAGCAGTACATCCCCCCCTCTGTTGTGGGGCATACGGATGCGCTGGACCTGTTTCCGATTTACCGGAGCGCGGATGAAAAAATTTCCCAAATTTGGCGTCATAACGCCCAGCATGCCTACCTGCATCATCTCAATGCCCTTTTTGGCTACCAGACGATGATGCTGAAAAAACCGATTCGTTTTTAACGTTTAAAACCCGTCTGAAAATTAGCCGCCGACTGCCGCTCAGTCGCGGGAAATTAACGTCACCGGCAAAGACAGGTATGTCAACGACCAAAGATCGCTGAAGGATTCATCGTATGGAACCGCTCTGGCTGGCCATCGCGTTTGTTCTTGGGTTCGCCGTCCGACAAATCGGGCTCCCGCCTCTTGTCGGTTTTCTGGCGGCCGGCTTCGTTCTGAACGCGGCCGGCATTCAGTCCAATGAGACCCTGGAAAAGGTTGCGGATTTCGGTGTGATGCTCCTGCTGTTCAGTATCGGGCTGAAACTTAAAATTCGCCAGTTGCTTCGACCCGAGGTGTGGGCAGCCGCTTCGATTCACATGCTGGTTACCATAGTGGTTTTTGGCGCCGGTGTTTTCGCGCTTGGCCTTGCGGGTTTCTCCCTGTTCCGCGGCCTGGATGTCAGGATTGCGCTCTTGATTGGCTTTGCATTAAGCTTTTCAAGCACGGTATTCGCCGTGAAGGTGCTCGAAGAAAAGGGTGAGATGTATTCCCTGCATGGGCGGGTAGCGATCGGCATTCTTATCATGCAGGATCTGTTTGCTGTCCTCTTTCTGACGGCCACTGCCGGAAAACTCCCGTCTCCATGGGCATTGGCCCTTCTGGTGCTGGTTCCGGGTCGATTTCTTCTAATGAGAATCATGGATCGCTCCGGTCATGGCGAACTCCTCGTGCTTCTCGGGTGGTTGCTGCCCATCGCCGGCGCATGGCTGTTTACCGTGGTCGGTCTGAAGGCCGATCTCGGCGCCCTGATCCTCGGCGTTCTGCTGGCTGATCACGAGAAGGCCGACGAGTTGGCCAAAGCCCTGTTAAGCTTTAAGGACTTGTTTCTCGTCGGTTTTTTTCTCACCATCGGCCTTTCCGGCACCCCCAGTCTGGAAGCCATTGGCATCGCTTTCCTGCTCACCGTGGTCACCCCCCTGAAAGTCGGACTGTTTTTCCTGCTGCTGACCCGGTTCAGACTCAGAGCCCGGACCGCGACCCTGACATCGTTGAGCCTTGCCAATTACAGCGAGTTCGGGCTCATCATCGGTGCAGTGGGTGCGGCAAACAACTGGCTGGCAAATGAATGGCTGGTAATCTTTGCTCTCTCGCTGTCCATCACATTTATTATAGCCTCTCCACTGAACACCGCGTCCCATGCCATTTATGCCCGCTGGCACCGGCGCCTGCAGCGGTACCAGAGCTCAAAACGCCTGCCCGGGGACGAACTTCCCGACACCGGGGAGGCGACCGTGGCAATCTTCGGGATGGGCCGCGTGGGCACAGGAGCCTACGATGATCTGCGAACCCGCATCGGTGATCGGGTTATCGGAATCGATAACGACCCGGAAGCGGTCAAGGCGCATTGCGCTGCCGGTCGAATGGTTATTCAAGCCGATGCAACGGATTCAGATTTCTGGGAGCGAATCCGTCGCAGAAACAGGGCCGCCAAAATCCAGCTGGTTTTGCTGACCATGGCCAATCATTCGGCAAATTTGTACGCGGTCAAGCGCCTGAAAAAGTATAATTTTCCAGGCATGATTGCCGCTACGGCCAAATTCGAAGATGAACTCGATGAACTTGAGCAGGCCGGTGCCAGTATTTCATTTAATTTCTATGCTGAAGCCGGAGCAGGCTTTGCCGAACACGTGTTTGAAAGTGCCATGGTCCACAAAAGCGGTTGACAAACGAAAAAAACTTATCGATAAATAACCCAGTTATTTTATTCTGGAGACGAATCGAATGAACGTGCACCCCGTATTGATCAATAATACTCTCTGGTGGTGGTGGAATACCATAAGGAAGGGGTGCGCCGAACGGTTTTCCGTCATGTAATCTGCCGGTAAAGAAAAAATTCTCAAAGACCGTGGGCCACTCAGCCCACGGTCTTTTCGTTTAAAAGGCCGCGGGCAAATCCCGCGGCCTTTTTCAATTTTTCCTGACGCGGAAACTTCGGTCCAGAAACAGAGCCGCACATGATCCCATAAAGGAGGTTTTCACATGCTTGTTGTCATGAGTAAGTTTGCCAATCAGGAGGACATCGATGCCGTCGTTGCCGCCATTGAAGCCAGAGGATACCGGGCCAGACCGATTCCCGGTGGCGAACGGGTGGCAATCGGGGTTCTGCACAACGAGGGCGCCGTGGATGCATCCCTTTTTCTGGGATTGCCGGGAGTCAATGAAGTGGTGCCCATTACGCGCCCCTATAAACTGGTCAGCCGCGAAACTCAACCGAGTGATACAGTTATCCGCGTTGGCAGCGTTAATATTGGAAACGGCCATCTGACCCTGATTGCCGGACCGTGCGCGGTGGAAAGCGAGGAACAGGCGTTGACCATTGCCGAGCACGTCCGCAAATCCGGAGCGAGAATCTTCAGAGGCGGTGCATTCAAACCCAGGACATCTCCCTACTCGTTTCAGGGACTGGGAGAAAAGGGGTTGAAAATACTGGCGAAAGTACGCGAGCGATTCGACATGCCGGTGGTTACCGAGGTGATGGATGTGGAAACCTTTGATATGGTCGAACACTATGCCGACATGATTCAGATCGGAACCCGCAACATGCAGAATTTCAGTCTTCTCAAGCGGGCCGGAAAGGCCAGAAAACCAGTGGTGCTGAAACGCGGTCTGGCCTCCACGATCGAGGAATGGCTCATGGCGGCCGAGTACATCATGGAAGGCGGAAATGCCAGGGTCATTCTCTGTGAACGCGGCGTTCGGACATTTGTGAACCACAGCCGGAATACACTGGATGTTTCTGCGGTCCCCGTGGTTCAGAAAGAGAGCCACCTGCCGATTCTGATTGATCCCAGCCATGCCGCCGGCCGCCGTGATCAGGTGATCCCGCTCAGCCGCGCTGCAGTGGCCGTCGGTGCCCACGGTCTGATGGTTGAAGTCCATCATAAGCCGGAGGAGGCCATGAGCGACGGCGCGCAGTCGCTTTACCCCAGGCAGTTCGATCAACTCTGCCGTCAGGCCGATGCCATGTATGAGACCTTTCGCAACACCGATGCCTGTTCAATATCGACAACGGTTTGACGGTATCTGCGGAGCAGTTGAAAGCGGGGCTCCTGGCCCTGATTGAATACAAGGTTCAGGGCCCCGATCGGTTTGGCGACCCAAAAGGAACACATGGGGGAATGTCATGAATCGGAATCGATCGCCGGTTTAAGCCGGGGGCACCGCTCGGGTTCTTCCAGCCCCAGCTGTCGGCACAATCGTACCACCAGGTCGGGCTTACAGAAATCGGCATCCACAATGCGCTGGATGTCGTCAGCCGCTGCCCCTATTTCATTGGCGATCTGTTCGATCGACCGGTTCTCCCGGTGCAACCGGGCAACGATGCTGATCGTCTGGCGGCAGATGTGGCACTCGGCCTCATAAAATTCCCTGAAACCCGTTTCAGCGAGCTTTTCCTCACACAAATCTTTAAACGTTCTCACGGATCAACTCCTCCAGACGCCCGTGGGAAACCCGCTCGAGAAAATCGTTGCGGTAATCTATCACTTTTCGGATAAACCGATCCGGCACACGATCGGTGGTTTTGATGAACGCAAAATAAAGAATGATAAATTTTCGATAACAAAAAAAATACAACATCCGGATCTGGTCACCGGAAAGTTTGATCCTGAGTTCATGGATGCCATCATAGAGAAGGTCCGCATACGGTCGGGGCAATGTGGGTCCGTAGTCCTCAAGCAACGAGAGGAAACGAATAATTTTAACCTGGTGTTTTGGCTGGCAGCCATCGACAAACTCAGATACGGGGCAGGTCGCCATCTGATCGTCACAAAATAGAATATGCCACTTTCCTGGCTCGGATTGAAACGCCATCACACACCCATTTTCATCCGAATTACGGTTGCTTTCCACGGACAGACGGACTACTCTGCTTATACGGAATTCATTTGAAAGTCAAAGCGTATCCGAAAGCCAGCCGACCCCGAAACCGTGCCCCAACGCGGTCATTATGAGCAATACAGATCCCCTGAACAGACCAGCGCCAGCGTGCAGATGATCCAACTTGCCACCGGACATTATCGTTGCGGCTTTCACCGCAGTTATTGTACTTGCTCCGACCGCATGGGGTGAATCCATGGGGAAAACCATGAATTCAATAGCACTTCCAAAACCATCTCTCGCCGGTGAGATATCCCTTGAGCACACGCTGCAGAACCGGCGATCCATTCGGCGTTTTTCAAAACGCTCGCTGACCCTGGCTGAAATTTCACAATTACTGTGGGCGACGCAGGGCGTCACTCATCCGGCAGGATACCGTACAGCCCCGTCGGCAGGGGCACTATACCCATTGGATATTTTTCTGGTTGCCGGTCGTGTGGAGAGCCTTGCGGCCGGCGTATTTCACTACCGACCGGCGCACCATGATTTGATACCCCTTACCGGGGGCGATCTCAGAACACCCCTGGTCCGGGCCGCACTTGGTCAGGGAGCCGTGAGCAGCGCACCGGCGGTCGTGGTGCTGACCGGTGCCATGGCGCGAACCACAGGAAAATATGGAGACCGGGGGATTCGCTATGTGTTCATGGAAGCCGGCCATGCGGCTCAAAATCTGGCCCTCCAGGCAGTGGGCCTTGAGCTTGGTACGGTAATGATCGGCGCGTTCCATGACGGGCAGGTTGGCAGGGTTCTGGGCCTGCCCCCGGATTATGTCCCCCTCTACCTGATCCCGACCGGCAAGCCAGCCGGGCAATAACGGGCATAACGAATTGCCGGTTATTCAATTGGTGCTCATGCTCAGGTCCGCTTATGCCGCACGCCGGGAAAAGCCGCACCATATCGGAAATTTCGGCGATTATGTCTTGCATTTTATCCTGAATCAATTGTATGAAGAAAATTTATGTAATCCAACTGCGATTGCAGTATGGATTCAATGGCCCGTTATTGGGTTAACGGGACATAAAAGTTAATAGATAGTCGATCAAAATCAAAGCCACCAGGAGGAATATCAAATGGGCAAAGGCGACAAAAGGACACGACGCGGAAAGATCTGGAGAGGCTCTTTCGGCAATACCCGTCCCCGGAAAAAGAAAGACAATAAAGAAGAAAAGTAATTTATCCTGCAGCGCTGAGCTTCACTTCTGCTGAACTCTCCGGGCCTTCAATTTCCGAGACACCGCCGGTCGAATCACCCACGACTGCCTGCAATGCAAGCAGCCACTCGACTGAGGCTCGTGAACATGCAGGCACGGTGCAAGGGGGCAATCCCGAGCCAATCGGAAGCCCCCCTTGCCGCGCGTATCTCCTGTCCACCACCTTCGCCTTTTTCTAGCGAATCAGCTTTTCGCTTGAATTCATTCACCCTCATATTGTATCCTACATTCACCCGTCTTAAAGCGCCCCAACCTGAAAAACACGGTAAGATAAACCGGCAATCCTGCGCTTTGCCGACGCAATCGTTTCGCCTCGAAGCCGGAGACCGGGATGATCGACAAATCTCTCTTTATGGGAGCATCCGGCCTCGGCGAAATTTCCCACGATGTGTATTCATCAAGGATTTAGAGGTATGAAACGGGGACAAAGAATTTTACTGATCGACGGGGCCATCAATCTGATCCTCGGCGTCCTACTGATCCCCTTCCCGGCACCGGTGGTTCGCTTACTCGGTGTTCCGGCGGCCGACCTACCATTTTACCCGAGCATCCTGGGTGGCGTGCTGTTTGGAATCGGCATTGCACTGATCATCGAATATCGCCGAAATTCGGAGAAACCGGCCGGTCTTGGTCTCCGGGGGGCTGTGGCGATCAACTTGTGTGGGGGCCTGGTGCTCGCCGCCCACCTGCTGACCGGAAACCTCGGGATACCACTCCGGGGAATACTCTTCCTGTGGGGCCTTGTATTCGTTCTCATCGGCATCAGCGGACTGGAGATTCTGTTATACCCAAATTACAGGAAACCCGAGGGGAGGTTCTGAGCCTGACATGACCTGGCTGGTGTTATCGATTCTGACGGCCTTTTCGGTGGCATCTCAAGATGCGTGGATTAAAAAGCATTTTTCCAGGCTCAGCCTTTATGAGATGGCCGCATACCCTCTCATGTACAGCCTACCGCTGTTACTTCCAGCTATTCTGGTGATTCCCGTTCCGCCCCTTGACCGGACCTTTGCATGGAGTTTTGCAGCCAGTCTGCCGCTGAACGGGGTGAGTTTTTTTCTTTACTACCGAGCCGTCCAGCTCTCGCCATTGTCTCTGACCATACCGTTTCTGGCATTCACCCCGGCTTTCATGATTGTCACCGGAGCCGTATTTCTTGGGGAAATGCCCAACATCTGGGGCATAGCCGGCATTCTTTTCATCTGCCTCGGATGCTACCTGTTGAATTTTGATACGGAAAAACTCGATTTCCTTCTCCCGTTCAAAGCCATCTGCAGGGAGCCCGGGTCGATCCTTATGCTGACGGTTTCACTGATTTACAGTTTTGCGGCAGTCATCGGAAAACTGGCGATTCTGCATTCTTCCCCTCTTTTTTTCACTGTAGGTTTCTTTGTGTGCATGGATATTGTCCTGATTGCCCTCCTGCTTCTTTTTCGCAAAATGCGGATGGATCGCATGATCGATCAGCCGGTAAAGGGACTGATCGCAGGCGCCCTGCTGACGGCCCATATCGTCTTCCACGGTTTCGCTATAGCTCTCACGCCGGCCGCCTACATGATCGCCATTAAACGCCTCAGCATTCTGTTCAGCCTGATCTACGGTGTAATGTTTTTCGGCGAAGTGCCGAAGCTCCTGCGAATCGCCGGAGCTTTGCTCATGTTTGCCGGATCAGGGCTGATTTCCTTGAAAGGCGGTTGAACCGGGCATACTGTTGATATTGCCCGAAGGCCACCATTTTTTTAAGGCACGGATATTTCAAACGGGTTAATGATCGATCGGCGCCCAAACCGGATTGCCTTGATTGCAGGCCCTCCACGGCAAATTCAGCTTATTGCCGCATCTGCAGGCAATTCATGGATTTTCAAACAGGCTCTTGAAGCCAACTCCACGAAATCCAGTTAATTTCAATGAAATTCCATACCGCATAAACGCTTCGCGCTTGACCTTATCTTCCGCCTTGATTAACAATGGATAAAAAGACTGAGGATCGAAGGCGATACGACACCTCCTCATGACTGGCGTACTGAATCACTGCCCCGACGGATCGTTTTTTCCTGCCGCCATAGAACCCCGGATTGCTCTCAATCAACCGGATACAATCTTACTGAAACAATCGAGATCTCTTTTAACGGATCTGACTTTTTCCCACATTCACAGCCCCGGTGACAGCCGCTTTTTTAAACGACATTCACATCGCAAACTGAGCCTGATGCCAAATTTTACAAAGGCTATGGTCGACAGCTGTGGGAAAGGCGTTCTGCGCCCCCCAGATCACTAATTGCAGCAAAGGAGAAAAAATCATGCCAATTTTTCTGATGTTTGGGAAATATACTGCCGAAGCGTTCAAAGGAATCAGTGCGGAACGAACGGAAAGAGCCATTAAGGTCATCAAGGATCATGAAGGCACCGTCCGATCGATGTATGCGGTGCTGGGTGAACACGATCTTGTTTTTACACTGGACTTTCCGAATGCAGAGAAGGCGATGGCCGCATCCGTGGCTCTCCATCAACTCACCGGGATATCGTTTACAACATCTCCAGTGGTCGATGTGGAAGAATTCGATCGTTTGGTAGGAGAGGCTAAAGAGATATAATTGTACACACAGCAAAAGCAGCTGGCTATTGCGAACATGGAAGCTTCCTTGTTGGTGTTCACAACCAGCAAAAGGTGTTTCGCGTTCAGCGTTTCAAAGGATAAGCCCTTTAAACCATTGACGGAACCGAACATGGATTCCAACGTAAACTGAAATTGTTACACCGCCTACACAGAACACGGGTAGTCTGTTTCCTATCCATTCAAATCCTCCGGAATTATGGACAGGTATTCCCCTGCCCCCCCAATCGTCTTGACAACTTCATTTTGAGAGCAAACAATTATTCAATTAACGAAAAAAGCGTTTGAATTCCAAATCACTGTTACACCGCCGAGGGACGCCTGAGCATCGGAGAAAGCTTCCCCATCAAGTCCACGCAACTATCTGTATGTAAATTATTTTTTTAAATCCGATCCAGCTGCACACAACACATTTTCGCATCCAGTCAGCGCATATTTATTCGTCCAATCAACTTGCTTGATGTCGTTTTTACCTCTTCAAGAAACCGATTTCTTATTCGCAAGTCACACCGTTCGGTAACCGGTTCGCCACCCCTCCAACTCCAGGCACGATATTTGCTTCTAAACTTTTCTGTTCTTAGACTTATGTTTTTCAAATTCATTGCACCTGTGGCCACGACAGGTCTCGAGGTCACTTTGCGGCAAAAAATATCACCAATTTTATTAACCGGGGCAGATATTGTTTCATGACCATATTAAGAACACACTGGACCCACCTCCTGACAGGAGCCCCTGTTTTCCAACAGGCAGATACAATTGTCATGGATACATTTATTTTTCTGAACACCTGGGACAGGAGGGTGGGGTCGGAACGGCGATTATTTTCCTACTCTGAACACATACCGGAAAGACGATCAGGAGAGGAGCGACGGAGTGGTATCGATCGTCGGGCGCGTGACAAGGTTCGAATGGCCTATAAGCTCCGCTGCAAGGGTGGCAGAGCCTGGATCGAACCGGTCCCAATTCAGCGCCGGCTCCCAGATGAGTAATAATACCGTTCACGATAAACCCAGCAATCCGCTCAGCGGTTGGGAACACCGGTACGCGCATATAAAACGCCAGCGATCGCTAAAATCGCTGGCGTTTTTCGTTTCACAAAGCCGCCTGAAATCCGCGTTTCTTAACCGATAAACGCCTCCTCAGGCATCTCCATAATTGCGGAAGTCGGCTCCTTGACCGCATCCATTTTACCCATAGCGCCCGGAAGCAGCTGTTCTATAAAATATTTTGCCGTAAACACCTGGCCCTGGTAAAACGCCAGATCTTTTTTCTTGGCTTTCTCCATTTTCTGAGTTGCCACAGTGGCCCGCCATGTATGCATCCAGGCCATACACACATCCCCGCACACTTCCAGAAAAGGTGTTGCGGAGGCAAATGCGTCCAGAACCTTCGGCGACATGGCCGTTGTTCCCATGATCATGGCAACCTCCCCCAGCTTATTTACAGCCGCCTGGAGACTATTGGCCATATCCTCCAACCCCGCGGCTTTCGCGTTACTGATGGTGGTATTGACTTCACCCAACATATCCATAATGGGCTTGCCCTTTTTCATGCCGAGCTTCCGACCGAGCAGATCCATGGCCTGAATACCATTGGTGCCTTCATAAATCATCGTAATCCGGGCATCCCGCAGGTGCTGCGCCTGAGGATATTCCTCGATAAAGCCGTATCCACCGTATACCTGAATGCCGACCGAGGAGACTTCAAACCCCTTATCCGTACAGTAGGATTTGCAGATGGGAGTCAGCAATTCAATGAGGCCGTTGTACTTATCCTTGAGCGCCTCGTCCTCGGTAAGCTCCATCTGGTCAAAACACCATCCCATGTAAAACAGCAGAGTACGCATACCTTCCACATAGGCCTTCATGTAAAGGAGCTGCCGGCGAACATCCGGATGCTGAATGATCGGGACCTTGGGAGGATCCTTTTCCAGCATCTGCAGCAAATTGGGGCCCTGGATGCGGGTTTTGGCGTAATTAACGGCATTGATGTAGGAAGCCGTGGCAAATCCGTGCCCCTGCATAGCCACCCCCTGGCGGGCCTCATTCATCATAAGGAACATGTATTTCATGCCCTTATTTTCCTCGCCGATCAGATAGCCCCGGCACTTGCCCTTGCTGCCAAATGCGATCGCACAGGTGGCGTTGCCGTGAATTCCCATTTTCTCTTCGATGCCGGTCACATAAACGTCATTGTTTTCGCCAAGGGATCCGTCATCATTCACCCAGATTTTGGGAACCAGGAAAAGCGAAATGCCCCGTGTACCGGCAGGGGCGCCCTCAATGCGGGCAAGCACCATGTGAACCATATTGTCGACAAGGTCCGAATCGCCACCTGAAATAAAAATTTTGTTTCCGACAATGTTATACGTGCCGTCATCGTTTTTTGTAGCGGTGGACTCCAATGCGCCCACATCGGATCCGGCATTGGCCTCGGTCAGGCACATGGTCCCGCCCCATTTGCCGGAATAGATGTTATTCAAAAACGTTTTTTTCTGAAAATCATTGCCGAAGACCTCAATGATTTTTCCGGTGCCGTGGGTCAAGCCCGGGTACATCATAAAAGCGCAATTGGCACCGGTGAACATTTCACCGCAGGCGATGGCCAGCGAATGGGGCATTCCCTGACCTCCATATTCCGGATCATCGGTCATGGCAAGCCATTCGCCTTCACAAAACAGTTTGTAGGGGCGATGAAACGAAGGCGGCACAGAAACCTGACCGTCTTTGAGTTTCACCCCGTCTTCGGTGTTGTTTGGTACGTCGGCCAGCTTATTGGTAGGCACAATCTCTTTGATCGCCAGGTTCCGCGCTTCCGTGAGGATCAAATCAATCGTCTTTTTATTGAATTCAGCAAACTTTTCGTGCTGACTCAGCTCTGCGACGTTCAACATCTCATGCAAAACAAAATCCTGGTCTCGTCTGTCTGCTACTGCCTGGGCCATTGATTCCTCTCCTTTTTCCTGCTTGGTAGTCCTTGGCTCTTTGTGAGAATCGGCAACCAAATCCTGCCAGCGTTACTCACACTGACCATATGAGTGATAGCTCATTCTATTATTGCCCCCAAAACAAAAGTGAGTGACAACTCATTCTATAATTTATCGCTATAAAATGGATAAGCCGACCTGTCGGCCTTTCAAACAGTAATGAACCATTGCTTCAGAGACTTCCTGTATACAAATTTCTCCCATTGTTCAATAGATAGTTCGCCACTTAAAAAGAAATATTTTTCTATTTCAAATTCAGTTGATTCAATACCCCTTGGTTTCTTTTGAGAATGGGACCACTCGCCCTGCCGCGGGCAAAATACAGTTCACCGCCCCTTTAGCATGCTGCAAGGGTCGGTGAACCGGTTTCGAATTGAATAAGCCATAGCCTTCTGATAGATGTCGACCAGGAGGAAAAAACATGAACGACCTGATTATCACGCATCCTGGTAAAGCACACTTTGACGAATTTTTGGCTATTTCACTGATTCTGGCCACGCATGCCGAGACCCGTTTTTACATTGAACGCCGCAATCCAACCATTGAAGAACTGAACGATCCCGCCATATGGGTGGTGGATATCGGGGGACGACACGAACCGGAGAAGAAAAACTTTGATCATCACCAGGACCTTGATCTGGGAGTGAGTTTTGTTCTGGTTGCGAATTACCTTGGATTGACCGACTGTCTGAAAACCCTCCCCTGGTGGTCCTTCAAGGACCATATTGACAGGTTCGGCCCCATTAAGACCGCAAAAAAGCTCGGCATTGATAAACTTGCGCCTACGCACAGCCCGGTCGAAGACTGGATGGTCCAATTTTTTGCCCAAAGCCCGCTGCTGACCCAGCACATTATGTTCCTTTTCGGTTCAAGCATTATTGAGAAAGCAAAACGGCTCTCCGAACGCTTTCAGTTCTGGGACCGTTGCGATCGGGTGAGCGTCAGAAACAAGAACGTTCTTATCGGTCTGACCGATGACAGCGCAGGGCTTGAAGAATATTGTGATGCTCAAAACGGAGGGATCGACATTACCATTACTTACGATAACCGTGGCCGTGGCTGGAAATTACGGACTTATAACGACTCACCGGGCGTTAATTTTTTCAAACTTAGCGATAATTCAAGCATTTCCTTTGCCCATAGAGGGGGGTTTGTCGCAAAAACCCGAGAGCGTCTTGCAATTGATGAAGTGCTGCGGCTGACCGCGGCCGCCATTGACGATTAACCCATGAAGGATAGAACTCGGGGCGATGACGGCAAATAACCGGCATCGATGCCAAGGCTACCGCAACCGTCCATTTCGCCGTACGTTCAACACTCCCATAGGTGGTGCACGTAATCGTAATCGGCAGGCAGTTTCATCCGCAAGGTAGAAGGAAGGAGAAGGTCGCACTTTTCCGATTCGATTACGATTACAAGCACTGCGTCGCTGAGCAAGGACATACCTTGCACCGGCTGCACCGCAAGTGGAATGGCCTTTTTCCCATAGAACTTGCCGGATTCGGGATGCGGACACATTTTATGATACGTCATTTGGCTCGCAGCCGTCTTGTCCCGTGGAACCGCGGAAACAAAAAGTAAATTTTCATTCGCTTTCCTCGGATTCAACTCGGCACATCGATCCCCGAATTATTCCCAATCATACGACCGAACGTAACTGTTCACCTCGCATCCCAGTCATCTCTTCGGAACTTGCCCCGAATCTGCAACATGAAACGTACCAGGGTTCTGAAAAAAAGGGAATCTGCCGGAGATCACGGAACGCAGACAACAAAACGGAGAACAGCCATGGACATGTTCAATCCGGAACAGGCCCTGTGGGAGACTCGCCGGGAATTTGGTGAGCACGGAGGTGTTGCTCCATCCATTGAGCGGTCATCAACCTTTACGGTGATGGATCCTTGCATGATGCCGGAAATTTTCAACGGCGTGCGAGGACCCGAAAAAAATGGATGTTACCTCTACAGCCGACATGTCAATCCGACTGTTCGGGTGCTCTCCAGGTATATGGCTGCAATGGAAGGCACCGAAACGGCTGTCGGTACGGCCAGCGGAATGGCGGCTATTTCCTGCACCCTGATGCAGCTCTGCAAGGCAGGCGATCATATTGTGTCAAGCGACACAATATACGGCGGCACGCATGCCCTGCTATCCGAACTGCTCCCCGATGCCGGAATCCAGACCACGTTCGTCCCGCCGGGGAACACCTCGGCTTTTGCTGCAGCAATTCAGCCGAACACCCGGGTGATCTACACCGAGGGAGTCAGCAATCCGACCCTTAGTGTGGCCGATATTCCGGCCCTTTCCCGGCTGGCTAAATCCCACGGCCTTCGGCTGGTTGTCGATAACACATTTACCCCCATGCTCCTATCCCCGGCGCGCCTGGGAGCTGATGTAGTGGTCTATTCAATTACAAAATTCATCAATGGTGCGAGCGACCTCATTGCCGGAGCGATATGTGCCGACAAGGCATTCGTCGCCCGGCTGCTGGATCTGCACCAGGGTCGGTTGATGCTTCTGGGCCCGACCATGGACCCTCGTGTGGCCTTTGATGTCATTCAACGCCTCCCGCACCTCGGACTTCGCATGCGGGAGCATGGCCACCGTGCCATGGCTGTCGCCAGGCATCTGTCAAAACTCGGCGCGGCCGTGCAGTACCCGGGGCTGCCATCACACCCTCATCATGATCGCATCAACGCCATAATGAATAAAGCTTATGGTTATGGCGGCATACTGACTGTTGACTGCGGAACGCAAAACAAAGCCGAAGCGCTGATGTCCCAGTTGCAGAATCACGAGCGTTTCGGCCTTATTGCCGTCTCGCTGGGGTACTACGACACCCTGATGTCCTGCTCGGGATCATCCACTGCATCGGAAATACCGTCGGAAAAACAATGCGAAATTGGCATCTCGCCGGGGCTGGTAAGGTTATCGGTTGGATACACCGGCAGTATGGAGGCACGAATAGAGCAGATTGAGCGGGCCGTGCGGACCTGTGGCCTTATGTAGATATAGTACTGAGCGGCAATGCCATACGGAATTCAAGAACTCGAATTGAAAGGATTACACACTATCCTGCTCCACCACCGCCAAAACAGGGGCAAATGAACGGCCTCAGGCGTTGATTACGAAGCAGAAGCCGCCCCGAAAACGATGGGGCACCTGTTGTCATTTTTCAAATTCCTGTTATAGGAGAGCAAGAGCACGTATTTTAGACCCCATTTTCGCAGGTTCCAAGGAAATGAGCACACTAGTTTCTGAACTCAAACGGCTGATTCAATTTATTTCACGAAAGCCGGCCGAAAACCATAGGACAGCAGGCCGCTCTTACCCAAAACCGGCCGATACACCCAGGATGGACGACAGCGCAGCGGACCAGAAAAAGCAGTCACCCTCCCCTGTGGGAGCATCCCGCAAAAAGCTGAAAAATCGCACCGACGCTGCTCAATCCCTCCCCACCGGCAGCGGGTTATCACCCGGGAGGGGCACCACCAGAAACGGTGTTCGAATTCTGGATGGGACAGAAGATCTGGCGCAGTTGTTCGGAAACGAAACGGACAAAGGGAATCTGCCCGCCGGCCACAAGCTCTCCGGTTCCCATAAGCGTAAACCGGCACGGAGTGCTGCCGTTTCCACATCCGGTAAAACATCAACAGTTCCCGCCGCGAAAAAACCACGCCGCCCCCATGTTAACCGCAACGGTATTCCCGTGTTCAGCAGGGATGATGATCTCCAGGCCATGATCACGGCAGACCGACTTGAAACTGAGGCTGAATCGTCAAAAAAAGTGTTTAAAACAGAGCCGCCGGCGCGTAAGGGAAAATCATCGACAGGCCTGGCCGCCCGGAATACGATTTCTAAAACCAAATCGCTGGATCGAAACGGGCTGCCGATTCTCGACCGCGATTCAGACCTTTACAGAGCGTTTGGAGTCAGAGGCAATGCCACCGCATCAGAGGAAAATTTTTCCGAACTCCTGGAGCAATCACTCGCCGGAAAAAGTCGGCAGGCCATGTGGAAAGAAAAACGAGATACCGTTCAGCCCAAAAGGCCGATGTCCACAAAGCGCCGTATCAAGCGGTATCCGCCTCCACAATCGCAACTGGATCTTCACGGGAATACCGCAGCTGAAGCGGAACAAGAAACCGCTTCCTGCATAAAGGCAGCGAAAGCAAACGGGATATTCACCTTACGCATTATTGTCGGGAAAGGCCTTCATTCCGAGTCCGGAGCAGTACTGCCGGATGTCGTTGAAGATGTTCTGGTAAAACTGAAGCGTGAAGGAATCGTCCTGACATTCGAATGGGAACACCGATTAAAATCCAAAAGCGGCTCGGTCATTGTCTATCTGGTTCAATATCCTTGATCGAAGGGTAGTGAACCAGCCAGGATTTCAGCAGGCATTATGCGTGCGAGATAATCAGGTTCACCCGTCAAGGTTTTGATACCATCGATACGTTTGTCTGATCCCATCTTCCAGGGAAATAGTGCTTTTCCAACCCAAATCCGTAAGTTTTGAAACATCCAGGAGTTTTTGGGGAGTCCCATCGGGTTTTTCGGGATCGAATGTTAATTCACCGCTGAATCCAACCGCATCGGCCACCCGCTCGGCCAGTTCCCTGATCGTCAGGTCCAGCCCGACCCCGACATTAATGAGCCACCGCTTATCGGCCTGGCCAAGGGCGTTGAAAAAATTCCGCTCCAGATTCATCAGAAAAATGCAGGCATCGGCCAGATCATCTACATGCAGAAATTCGCGTTTTGGAGTTCCCGATCCCCAGATGACAACTTCGCTCTTTCCGCCAGCGCGCATCCTATCCAGGCTCTGGCGGACATCTCCCGGTATTTTTCCGTAACGATTTTCATCGGCGGTTATCGCGTCAAAACGGCCTTCGGACGCCAGTCTGGCCAGATGAAATTTTCGAATCATCGCCGGCAACACATGAGAATTCTGGAGGTCGAAATTATCATGGGGGCCATACAAATTGGTTGGCATGACCGGAATAAACATGGATTCATACTGGCGATTGTACGCATGGCACATTTCGATACCGGCAATTTTGGCCACGGCGTACGGTGAATTTGTGGGTTCAAGCGCCCCGGTCAACAGGTACTCCTCTTTCATGGGCTGCGGGCAATGTTTAGGATAAATACACGAACTTCCAAGAAAAAGAAGCCGCTTAACCTTGTTCAGACAACTCTGATGAATCACATTGCTCTGTATCATCAAATTCTGGTAGATAAAGTCAGCCGGAAAGGTATTGTTAGCCAGAATACCACCCACTTTGGCCGCGGCGAGGAAAACAAATTCCGGTTTTTCAATCGAAAAAAAATCGGCAACAGCATCATGGGAGGTCAAGTCAAGTTCGGAACGGGTTCGCGTGATAATGTTGGAGTATCCCTTTTCTCCCAGTTTACGGACCAATGCGGAACCGACGAGTCCTCGATGACCGGCCACGAATATACGGGACTCCCTGGGCATGGACCGAAAAGCGCTCTCGCCGGCTGGCGGGCTGGTGCTCTGCTGAATCATTTAAAAACCTTTCAATGAAATAATATTGCACATCGGGGGAGGTCCAACCGCCTACTCAAAATTATTGAAAGTTCGGAATCCTTCCTTTTCGCAGAGGTTATCCCGCTCGGCCTCTTTCAAATCGGAGGCAACCATCATTTGCACCATCTTTTTAAATGACACTTCGGGTTTCCAGCCAAGTTTCTCCCTGGCCTTGGATGGATCGCCGAGCAGGAAATCGACTTCAGTGGGGCGAAAGTACCTGGGATCGATCTGAACCAGATTTTTCCCGGTTTTGCTGTCTTTGCCAACCTCATCGATACCCTCCCCTTCCCAGTCGATACTCACATTAACCTCGCCAAACGCCGTTTCAACCATCTCACGGACCGAGTGTGTTTCCCCTGTAGCAATGACATAATCGTCGGGCTTATCCTGCTGGAGCATCATCCACATCAGGCGCACATAATCACCGGCATAGCCCCAGTCCCGCTTGGCGTCCAGGTTTCCGAGATACAGGTTATCCTGCAATCCCAGTTTAATCCGGGCAACCGCCCGGGTTATCTTGCGAGTTACAAAGGTTTCACCGCGGATCGGCGACTCATGATTGAACAGGATCCCGTTACAGGCATACATATTGTAGGCCTCACGGTAATTTACGGTAATCCAGTACGCATAAACTTTGGCAGCCCCATAGGGACTTCTGGGATAAAACGGGGTGGTTTCCCGTTGAGGAACTTCCATGACCTTGCCAAACATCTCACTGGTTGAAGCCTGATAGAAACGGGCAGTTTTCTCCATTCCAAGAATCCGTATCGCTTCCAGCAAACGAAGTGTTCCCAGCGCGTCAGTGTTGGCCGTGTATTCCGGCGTTTCAAAGGATACCTGCACATGACTCTGGGCTGCCAGGTTGTATATTTCATCCGGCTGTACTTCCTGGATCACCCGTATCAGATTTGTCGAATCCGTCATATCCCCGTAGTGCATGAAAAAACGGACATTTTCCTCATGGGTATCGCGGTAGATATGATCAACCCGTGCAGTATTGAACGATGAGGCCCGGCGTTTTATCCCGTGTACTTCATAGCCTTTTTCCAACAGAAACTCAGCCAGATACGCTCCGTCCTGCCCTGTGATTCCAGTAATCAACGCTCGTCTCATCCGTCGTCCCTTTCTGTATCCGGTCAAATCGACTCAATCAAATTTTTGGTTTTTAGTGTATTTTCAAGAGATGTGTCAATATTTCAAATGGCATTTCTGCCCGCTCCCTTCGGAATCGCCCCGGACTGAGAGAGATATCAGGGTACTTGAGCAAAGATATCATCTGTGTTAGTGATAAAGCTTGGAATTTTTTGTCGAAAGCCGTTAATCTGGACTGGTTGCCCTGCAACTGAGCTTTTTCGAAAATTCATACCTCAGTCCGGAATTTTCCTCTTCATTTTTAAAGCAGCACAGGACGGTCAAATGGCTCCACTTTCAGCCTTTGAACAAATGCGGGAAACGGAACGGGAAATCCGCCGGGACCATATCATCGATTCGGCGATGGCCCTGTTCGGGAAAAAACCGTTTCACGAAATCGGGATGCGTGACATCGCGGCTGAAGCGGAAGTGTCCGCGGCATCCATCTATCGCTACTTTCCCAGCAGGGACGATCTTTACGTTGAGGCTCTTCTTTTGAACATTGTTGAAGTTGAGCGCATGTTTAAGCAACGTATGGCCGAGAACCGGACTTCGTTTGAGGAAATAGCCCGGGCAACCATCGACTACTTTCTGGAAAACGAATCCGTATTCCATATCGTATGCCATTTTATGGTCAACGATGATATTACCCCGAGTGCAGCAAAAAAATTCGAGTCTGCCCAGCGCTATTTTCTACGGGCTTTTGACGCGGTTATTTCAAAATCACGATCCAATGAGGGGGTCCGGCTTTACTCGCAGGCATTTTTCGCATCCCTGGTGGGGATTGTCATGACCCTTCGCAATTACCCCGATCTGAACAAAAACCAGATCACGGAATTTATGCACCAACTCGCTGAGATAACGGCGAAGACGTTCCAAAACGGCTTACCGAAAAACTGACCCCAACTAACGCCTCCTCCCGGCACTGTCTTCTTGAAAATTCAAACTGGAGATCCTATGAAGGCAACGCAAGTGAAGATCGTCGCCCTGTTAGTTGTCCTGCTGTCTCTATCTGCCTGCTCACCGCGCCGCCTTATTGTCAACCAGGTGGCGAACATGATGGATACCGGAATGACTGCCTATGAACAGGATGACGATCTGCAATTGATCAGAGAAGCGTTTCCCGGAAACATCAAGTTGCTGGAAGCTCTCCTGGAAAACGACCCGCAAAATGCCGACATCCTGATTCTTCTATCGAGGCTCTATGCCAGCTACACACTGGCATACCCTGAAGGCGATCTGGACAAAGCCCAATTCAGAGCACCCGGTGGCTCAGAAGAAGTGGATTCACTTCGAACCAAGGTCAATCGGTATTACATCAAAGGGGCGGAATATGCGCTCCGGGCGCTGGAAACCCGGCACCCGGGATGCAGGGAAAAGTTGCGGAACATAACCAGTATCGAGCCATTTCTCAGCACAATGAAAAAAAAGGATGTCCCGGCCCTGTTCTGGTATGGTTTCAATCTGGGAGCCTACATTAACCGTAACCTGGATTCGGTCCGGGCAGTATCCAAAGCTCACATCGCAGAAAAGGCAATGAAACGGGTGATCGCTCTCGATCCGGAATATTATCACGGCAGCGCTCATTTGTTCCTTTTGATTTACTATGCATCCCGCCCTCCGTTACTGGGCGGAAGCCTGGAAGCCGCCGAATGGCATTATCGGGAACTGAAGCGGATCGCCGGAGAAGATTTTCTCCTTGCCGACCTGTTTTATGCCCGATTTTACCTTCCACTTCGCCAGGATCGGGAAAGGTATATTCAATTGATGAACCGAATCCTGACTCACTCCGGTGGCCCGGAAAGCTATCGACTGTTCAATGCGATAGCCGCCGACCGGGCCGAAATTTATCTTGCAGCGACCAATGAGTTGTTTGATGCCCCGGCCAAGTAAAACGATTCAAAAAGGAGACCTATGCAACCGCTGAACATTAAACATGCGATCATCGTTATCACTGCCATCCTTGGTCTGATGTTCAATTCAACAGCGTATGCTGAAAAAACCGTAATCAAAGTTGCGGTTGTGATGCCGGAAGGCAGCACCTGGACAAAAACCCTGTATCGAATGGTTGATGAGGTCAGGAAACAGACTCACGGCGAGGTGGATTTCAAGGTCTATGCCGGCGGAGTCAGCGGGGACGAACCCGATGTACTCCGCAAAATGCAGGTCAATCGAATTCACGCAGCTGGCTTTTCCGGCGTCGGTTTGGGGATCATCCTGCCCAAAATTCGTATTCTCGAAGCGCCACTGCTTTGCAGAAGTTACGATGAAGTGGACCTTTTGAAAGAGCGTCTGTACGATGAATTTTCCGCCGGTTTTGAAAAAAAGGGCTTTGTGCTGCTTGGATTTGCCGAGGCAGGTTATGTGTATTTTTTTTCCCGGGAAAATCTGTCTGAAGCAAACGCCTTCGAGTCGGTCAAGATGTGGGCATGGAAAGGTGACCGATTGGCGCAAACGTTTTTAGAAGCCTGCGGCATACGCACATTTCCTCTTCATGTAACCGATGTCAATACCGGACTTGAGACCGGAATGATCGATTCCTTTTATTCCCCACCCCTGGCAGCCGTCGCATTCCAATGGTACTCCCGGGTTCGATACATGCTGGATTTTCCAATGGTAAATTCAACCGGTGCGCTGCTGATTAAAAAATCAACATTTTACCGATTGTCCAAGAATAATCAGGAAATACTGAGAGATACCGCACGGCGTTATTGCAAAAAACTGGTTCGCCTCACCCGGCAGGACAACATCGAGGCCAGAGCTGTGCTGAAGGATGCCGGAATACAATTCATTACGCCATCGGATGATCTGATGATGCAATTTCAAAAAATCGCGAAACGTGCCTATGACGAAAACATTCCGGAGCTGTACTCCGAGGCATTTTTCAGCCAGGCAATAAAAATTCTGGAGGAGTATCGAAAAGCCGACTCAGGCAGCTGATCGGTTTGTAGCAGACGTTTACAAGAAAAGCGTACTCCATCTTCGGGGAAAACGGAATGGTCAGCCGGCCTTCAACTGCTCTTTCAGCTGGTTCAATTTATCCAGCCTGCGCTCAAGAAACAGCAAATCCAGCCATGTGCTGAAAAGTTCTACCAGATGCTGTGGTGATATGCCGGACGATAATTTCTCCAATCTGGCCAACGTCACCCGGAGGTCCTCCCGATGCGGTTTCTGATCAACCAAAAATCTATAGATTTCCGCCGCTTCGGCAGATTTACCCTGTTTCTGGAGGATCCTTGCCATGGTTTCGGTTTTGAACGGATCGCTGGCTGTCATTTTTTCGCCCCTTTAAATTTCACCACAACTTCATTGTCGCCGATAACCCCCAGTTCTTTTCGAGCGACCTCTTCAACATAGTCCATATCGTTTTTTAACCGGTCAATTTCTTTTAACAAAGCTATATTTTCCGCTTCAATCCGCAAGTTTTTCCTAACCGCCTGATTGAGTTCTCCGCGTTTTCGCCTCAATTCCATCAGACCGTTATCAGTCAACACAATGACCAGAAAAAAAATTGCGAGGACACCGGCAGCCATTGCCGCCATCAGCTTTTTTACGATATTCACCTTGGCATCACCCCTTTTTCGTAAACAGGCGCGTAAAAAATTCAACCGCCTGAAAGGCAGAAATGTATCCAGGGCGAATCCCACGACGACGTCGTGCCGCCCCAATACGGCATGAGCCTTCCGACCAAACAAAAGCATTATATTTTACAGGTGGTCCAAATATATAAATTATACCACTCGTTTACTAAATGAGCAATCCAATCATTTAATGTCATTGGCAATCGTGAATCCTGCCGGGGAGGCATTTTTCATTCCTTTTTGTTGAAAACCTGTTGACACCACAAGCGAAACGAATTATTAAGGCGTTTTATATTAGAGAATCACAAATTATATTGAAAGGAGCTCAGCACGTTGGCTAACCATAAATCAGCATTGAAGCGGGCGCGACAGAATGAAATTCGGCGTCTGAGAAATCGCAACGTAAAAACACGGGTCAAAAACATCGTCAAGCAGGTACGTACGGCCGCCGACGAACAATCCGAAACTGCCGCCAGTGATTTAAACGCAGCGAAATCCGTGATTGCAAAGGCTGCCAAAAAAGGCGTCATTCACAAACGTACCGCTGCACGAAAAATCTCACGCCTGTCAAAATTGATAAATTCGATCAATGCTTGATCGAGTATTTTTTTGCCGGGCAACCAGCCCGGCAAAAAAAGTCTCTCCCCCCAGTTTCTGACCTCCAACTTCTATTCTGCCTGATTTCATCGCCGCCCCGGTAACCCTTGTTAACAGGCCGACGGATTCGATTCTGTAAGAGGCGTTCGTGTTACCCCCTTTTTTTAAGGCACTTTCAATACCCGTAACAGGAATATGGACAGGCACAAACGGCCAGACGTTTGCACTAAGGAACGCGAATTTAATTATACAATTTCTTGCAATTAAATAAATCCCCGTTCCTAAAAATCATCCGTAAGGCTGATATAAATACGCTCTGCCAACCGCTTGGAAAGCGCATCGATGGCCTCCTGCTGGTTGCGCTCCTCGGCAAGCCTGTCCGATGCCACGTCATAGGTTTCGTTGGCTCTGAGGCCGTTGCGGTTCCAGATGATCCGCCCGTCGGGTGCCAGGAGTTCGAGATCAACCGAGATGGTCACCCGCCGTTCCGCCGTCGTGATAGTACCTTTCCGGGAAGCTGAATCCACACGAAATGTTTTGATCACGCCGTTCAATATCGCATCGGCTTTGTTACGATCTTTTTGAACCGACCGCCCTGCACGCAGAAATTCAAAAATGAGATCATTGGTAAACGTCTGCTCGATGCCGGTTTCCGACGTGCGATTCTGAAATAACGGAATGTTGACATTGGAAACCCCCTCGGGCAGATCACCGCCACCGGTGAACCGATATCCGCAGGCTGCAAATCCGACAAAAACCACGAACAATACAGCAGCTTTGAACTTCAGTGAAATCATGGGTTTTCCCTTACTCGGCAATCGGATAAAATTTCTTCAGGAACGCGAGTGCGTTCAGTTCGCGTTCCTGAAGGCAATATAGTTAACCGTGCTTCAAACGACGATATTCACAAGTTTATTTTTGACCACAATAACTTTGCGAATCGGTTTGTCCTGGATAAAAGACTTGACCCGCTCATCATCCAGGGCAGCCTGTTTGACGGTCGCTTCATCTGCGTCTGCCGGCAGGGTCAACCGGTTTCTGAGCTTGCCGTTGACCTGAACAACAATCAACAGGTCGTCCTGTGTCAGCGCATCTTTTTGAAACGTGGGCCAGGCGGCCAGTAAAACACTTTCCTTGCATCCCATTGTTTCCCACAACTCCTCGGCCAAATGCGGAACGATGGGCGACAGAAGCAGTACGGTGGTTTCCATGGCAAACCGCATCACCCGGTCTTTGTACTCCCCGGGGGTCTTGTCATCAATACCATACATCACATTCACCAGTTCCATGACCGCACTGATAGCGGTATTGAAATGAAACCGGTCTTCGATATCCCGGGTGACCTTCTCGATAGTGGCGTGAGACTTTTTGTAAAGTTCGCGAATTGTTCCATTGAGTCCATCGGCAGGACCGTCATACGGAGTAACGGATCGGATCGAATCCATGTGGTTAACGGCCAGTCGCCACACCCGATTGAGGAAACGAAAGCTCCCTTCTACCCCCTGGTCACTCCATTCAAGTCCTCTTTCAGGCGGTGCGGCAAACAGACAAAACAACCGGGTGGTATCCGCTCCATACTGGTTCAGCATCAGATTCGGATCGATGACATTTTTTTTGGACTTGGACATCTTTTCAACGCGGCCGACCTCCACGTCCCGGTTGCACCGGCTGCATTTAAGCACTCCGTCGTTTTCCAGCGCCTCATCGGGAAACAAAAATCCATGCTCAGGACAGGCAAGGGTTTCTTTACAGACCATTCCCTGAGTCAACAAGCGGGTAAACGGTTCTTTGCATTCGATCAGCCCGAGTTCTTTCAGTACCCGGTTAAAATACCGGGAATACAGCAAATGCATAACGGCGTGCTCAACCCCACCGATATACTGATCAACCGGCATCCAGTAATCCACTGCCGCCTTGTCGAACATTCCTCTGTCATACCGGGGGCTGCAGTAGCGCTCAAAGTACCAGGACGATTCCACAAACGTGTCCATGGTGTCCGTTTCACGCCTTGCATCCGTGTTGCCGCAACGGGGACAGGTGGTTCGGGAAAAGTATTCCAATTCAGGCAATGGTGATCGCCCCCCCTCCAGCAGATCGGCATCCTCCGGCAAACGAATGGGAAGGTCTTCCTCGGGAACCGGAACCATCCCGCACGATTCGCAGTGAATCATCGGAATCGGTGCACCCCAATACCGTTGCCGGGAAATTCCCCAGTCCCGCAATCTGAAGCTGACAGTTTTTTGCCCGATTTCTTTCGATTCCATATAAGAAGCGATATCATCCAGCGCCTTGCGGTTGGGCGTGCCATTGAAATCTCCGGAGTTTACCAGCACTCCATCGGCGGTGTAAGCTTCGGTCATGGTGGCCGGATCAAGCTCCTCATCTTCGGGGCTCACGACAACGACAATCTCCAGCCCATATTTCCTGGCAAAATCAAAGTCGCGCTGGTCATGAGCCGGCACCGACATCACTGCACCGGTTCCATACTCCATCAGGGCGAAATTGGCTGTATAAATGGGCATGCGCCTTCCGTTCATCGGATTGATGCAATACGCTCCGGTGAACACACCTTCCTTTTCATAGTTCTCCACTCCACGGACGCTTCGATCCTGAAGCGAAATACGCTCGACAAAATCGCCGACCGCTTTTTCCTGAACTGTTCCGGCGGACAGTTTCAGCACCAGGGGATGTTCCGGGGCCAGGCACATAAAGGTGGCGCCGTATACGGTATCCTGCCGGGTGGTGAAAACAGCGATCACTTCCTCGCTGTTTTCAATGGGAAACCGGATCTCGGCGCCGAGGCTTTTCCCGATCCAGTTCTTCTGCATGGTGGTAACTTTTTCCGGCCAGCCGGGCAGCTGGTCGCAGTGCACCAGCAAGTCCTCGGCGTAATCGGTGATACGGAAAAACCATTGCCACAATTTTTTTTGACGAACCGGTTTTCCGCATCGCCAGCACATGCCGGCTTCAACCTGCTCGTTGGCCAGAACCGTCTGGCACGGCTCACACCAGTTGACGAAGGACTCCTTCCGGTAGGCCATGCCGTTTTTGTACATCTGCAGAAAAAGCCATTGTTCCCATTTGTAGTACTCGGGTCGGCAGGTAGCGATTTCCCTATCCCAGTCATAGGAAAATCCGAGTTGTTTCAGCTGGTGGCGCATGGCATCGATGTTTTCATAAGTCCACCGGGCAGGATGGGTATTGTTGGAAATTGCAGCGTTCTCAGCGGGCATGCCAAAGGCATCCCAGCCCATCGGATGCAGGACATTGAATCCCTGCATACGCTTGTAGCGGGCCACAACATCACCGATTGTGTAGTTGCGGACATGGCCCATATGAATTTTCCCGGACGGATAGGGGAACATCTCAAGAAGGTAGTATTTCTCCTGGTCCGGTTTTTCATCCACATTGAAAATTCCAGACTCTTCCCAGCGCTTTTGCCACTTGGTTTCTACGGTTTTCGAGTTGTATCGGTCATCCATTTGATTATTAAACCTCCAGACAGAGATATTCATCCCACGATCATTTACAAATACCGATTCGGTCATCTTGAATCGTGCACCCTCATGCCACAACATGATATAAATAGCAAGCTTACGGTCTTTACCGTGCCGCTAACTGGACAGTATCGTTATGCATTATGGTAAACCGGGACGAAAATTATAGCCTCAGCCACTAAAAATTAATGCCTGTCAAAATGCTGTCGACAGGCCCGGATACCCAAAGAAATTATTTGACTTGTCTCTAACAATCTCATATTTAAACAAAAACGCGACGGACAGAGATTTGGCGACGTCTGTTGCAGGTTTCATTCGAACCACCTCATGCCGGCACTCTACGGATTCCCATGGAACAGGAAACCCGGACGGACTGCCAGCCTGAACCGTTCGCCGGTGAAAACCGGCGCCATCTGATCAGGTGCACCTTGCCGCAGATCAGGCAGCAGGCAAGGGCCATCTCTCTCGAAAGACAGGAAATTAGCGTATATGAGCAGCAAAATACTGATCAACGCGGTTGACCCCGCGGAATGCAGAATTGCGAAAGTTAAAAACAATAAACTTGAAGATTTTCACATCGAAACCGCAGCTCGGGAAATCACCCAGGGCAACATTTACAAAGCGGTTATCACCCGGATCGAACCCAGCCTCCAGGCGGTATTTGTCGACTACGGCGCCGAGCGAAACGGTTTTCTGCAGAAGCATGAAATTCACCAGGACTACTACCAGGATCTGACATCCGGCGACACATCGATCACCAACATCGTTAAAAAAGGACAGGAACTCCTGGTTCAGGTTTCCAAAGACCCCATTATGAAAAAAGGGGCCATGATGACCACTTACATCAGTCTTGCCGGACGGTATGTCGTGCTGATGCCCGGTCATGAGACCAAGGGGGTATCCAGGAAAATTGAAGATGACACCGAGCGCGTTCGATTGAAAGGCATTCTGAAAGATGCCAAATTGCCGGAAGGTTTCGGCGCAATTGTCCGAACGGCAGGAGCAGGATGCACAAAAACCCAGATTACCAGAGATCTTCGCTACCTGATGCGTCTATGGAAAACCATCAAGGAAAGCGTAATGAAGGTGGAGTCCCCACATCTGATGCACAAAGAGCAGAATCTGGTATTGCGAGTCATCCGTGATTATTTCACCTCCGATGTGACCGAAATCCTCGTTGACGATGCAAGTGTCCATCAGGAAGCCAAAAAATTCATGAACATCATCTCCCCCAAGCACACAAAAATCGTCAAGCACTACCGGGGAGAAAAACCGATATTTACCAAGCACCAGCTTGAAGAGCAAATTGCCACGATATACGAAAGTCGGGTCGGCCTGAAGTCCGGCGGATCAATTGTCATCCAACCCACAGAGGCGCTCGTCGCCATTGACGTCAACTCCGGAAAAGCGACTCAAAAAAAATCGGTTGAACAAACGGCACTTCAGACCAATCTTGAGGCAGTAGAAGAAATTGCGAGGCAACTCCGATTGCGGGATCTGGGCGGTATCATCATCCTGGATTTGATTGACATGAGAGAATCAAAGCACAAGACCGAGGTTGAGCGGACACTCAAAACGTTCCTTAAAGAGGACAAGGCCAAAACCAAGGTCAGCCGCATATCAAAGTTAGGCCTTATCGAAATGTCACGCCAGCGACTCAGTCCGTCCATCGATTTTGGGAGTTTCGAACCGTGCAAATTCTGCGGAGGCAAGGGGCAGACCCCGTCTGTGGAAAAACTCGGGTTGGGTTTTCTGCGACAACTCAATCTTGAAACAATCAAGCAGGAGGTAACCCAGGTCAAAGCGGTGGTTCCGCATGGTGTCGCCGAATTTCTGTTGAACCGGAAACGCAAAGAGATCAACGAACTCGAAGTTCGTCGAGACCTGACCATTACCATCATCGGTGATCGGAACATGGTCCCCGGTGAGAACCGGATTACTGTCGACAAATCAAAAAAGTGAATCGGTGCGGGTGGCCGGAGTGACTGTTTGAACCCCATCGAATCGGCTGTAATAGGGTGAATGATGAAGCCTTCAAGACTCTACACGATAGTGGCCCTGCTCGTCATCTGTATCGGCGTTGTATGGTGGTGGTACAGTCAGTCATCCCGATCCACTGCTCCCGATTCGCCCACAGTCGTTCAGCGGAGCGTTACCGCCCCGGCCGTAATCGACATGAGCCGATTGGAAAATGACGACGAATTCCAACGATTAATGCAGGAACGAAAGTCGGAATTTGGCGTCAGAAAAGGTGTCGACCTGATTGTCAAATCCAGCGAAACCCTCAAGATTGGTGACACAACGGTGTCGATGAATGAAATTTTTGAAAAAATTCGCCTGAAAAAAGGGGGTATCGTCGAAAAGGATATCCAGCGCGGAATCTCTGAAAACAATCCCGACCTTCAGGTTTACGGTGTTTATCTGGTCCAAAGGGGAGATAATATCTGGAACATTCACTTTAAGTTTTTGCGGGAATATTTCGGGAACAAAGGTGTTACCCTGTCCCCGGTCTCGGATGAACCCACACGTTCCGGCCGAAGTTCCGGTGTGGGGAAACTTCTTAAATTTTCTGAGAACATGGTTTACATTTATAACCTGCGGGAAAAGGAATTCGAGGCCGACCTGAACACCCTCCAACCGAACAGCAAGATTGTAATCTTCAATATGAGGGAGGTGTTTGCACTGCTGGATCAGATCGACTTCCAGCAGGTGAACCATATTCAGTTTGACGGGGAAACCCTCTGGATCCCTGCACTGCAGTAGAGGGATGTTTCGCAGGACCAAGAACTATTTGACGTGGATCGGTATTTACAGTATATCAGCGCACCTGAACAATCGAATAAACACTTGAAAAAGCCTCAGTAAACAGACATTGTCCTGAGGCTGAAAAAACACGCAGGAGGAGGAAAATCTTGGTTGATATCGCATATGCAATGGGCGCAGGCGGAGGAGCAGCGGGAGGACAGGCAGGCGGATTTTCGGCGTTTGTCCCCCTGATCCTGATGTTCGTCATCTTCTATTTCCTGCTGATCCGCCCCCAGCAGAAAAAGGCCAAACAGCACCGTGAGATGATCAACAGCCTGAAAAAGGGCGATCGCATCATGACCAACGGCGGTCTCTACGGCCGCATCGTCGGTCTGGATGCGGACACCCTGTCGATCGAGGTTGCCGACAAAGTCAGGGTAAAGGTCAACCGCGGCCACATCGGCGCCCTGCTTCAGGATGCACCGGCGAAACAGCCGGCCAAAAACGACAAGAATTCCGACGATCTGAAATCCAAATAATCACCATATCCCAACGAGGGCCGCGGGGGTTTCCCCCGCCTCGGACCTGTGCGTTTGCGGTGCGGCTGCAGTGTTGCGGTCACCGGATCGGAACGATCATTTCCCGGTGAATGCTTCCTGCAGGCGTTCGCACGTTCAGCGCTGAAGTGCCGGGCGGTCTCCCGCCGTGCTCCCGGAAACCCCGTCTGCGCGAGTTGAACAAGGCAGTTCGCCTCGTTTATCGGGGTTTTTCACTGCGTACCAGTGGATCGTCCAACGTCCCGTCTGCCAGGACCGTGGACCGTATATCATTCGGAAAGGAACGGATCATTGAAGAACTTCTCATGGAGATTGATCATCGTCGGCATCGTCATCATCGCCGCGATCATTTATCTGCTCCCGACGATCGTGCCGGGGATGTGGCCGCACAAACAGATCAACCTTGGGCTGGACCTGCAGGGCGGCATGCACCTGGTCTTGGAAGTCGA
>ENA-ORCT01000144-ORCT01000144.1-marine-metagenome-genome-assembly--contig:-NODE-144-length-43570-cov-3.282850_pt1 | contig 43570 bp, 34 predicted proteins | sample MGYA00248632_ERZ508511 | MGnify/ENA primary metagenome ERZ508511 (study PRJEB26182, sample SAMN06268839) | marine metagenome | isolation source: Tt an P1-techrep anaerobic enrichment on pine from sediment...
ATGGATTTTTCCGTACAATGGTGGCATTGGGTGGCCCTCGGGTTGCTGCTGATCGGTGCCGAGCTGTTGGTGCCGTCTTTTACCATCTTCTGGTTCGGCCTGGGCGCTGTGTTGACCGGTGTCTTGCTGCTTATCTTTGCTGGCCTGTCTTTGACTGCGCAGCTGGCTCTGTTCGCCTTTTTTTCAGCCGTGTGTACCATTTTCTGGTTCCGCGTCCTCAAGCCGCGCATGGTTGACCGCAGCACCGCCGGCATGAGCCGGGAGGCGATCCTTGGCGAACTCGGAACGGTGATCCAGGGCGCGGCCAGCAGCCACGACAAGGGGAGGGTGCGGTTCGTGGTGCCGCTGCTCGGCAGCGAGGAGTGGCCCTGTATCTGCGATGTGTCGCTCCAGGCCGGTGATCAGGTACGGGTGACTGGCATCGAGGGGCACGTGCTGACGGTTGAGAAGCTTTGAATGCCAAAGGCACTATCTCACGCTCGTTCGCTTCGCTCATTTAAGCCGCAAAGACGCAAAGGAACCCCACAATGGTTTTGACTTTCTTGGCGGCTTTGCGGCTTGAGCGACTGAAAGGAGCGGGCGTGAGACAGTGTTTAGGTTTTCTGGTGTGAACTTTTAATTCAGGAGGTGTTTCTATGCCCGGTCTGATTCTGGCGTTTATTCTGCTGGCCCTGGTGCTGGTCACCATCTTTCTCGGCGTGCGCATCGTCCCCCAGGGCTATAAATGGGTGGTGCAGCGTCTCGGCAAGTACCACAAGACCCTCAATCCCGGTCTTAACTTCGTCATTCCCTATCTCGATACCATCGCCTACAAGGTACTGACCAAGGACATCTCCCTCGATATCCCCGGTCAGGAGGTCATCACCAAGGACAACGCGGTGATCATGACCAACGCCATCGCCTTCATCAGCATCATCGACCCGCCCAAGGCGGTGTACGGCATCGACAATTACAGCATCGCCATCACCAACCTGGTGCAGACCTCGCTGCGCAGCATCATCGGCGAGATGAATCTCGACGACGCCCTGTCCTCCCGCGATCTGATCAAGTCGCGTCTCAAGGAGGCGATCTCCGACGATGTGGCCGCCTGGGGGATTGTGGTCAAGACGGTGGAGATTCAGGACATCAAGCCTTCCCAGACCATGCAGATGGCCATGGAGCAGCAGGCCGCCGCCGAGCGTTCCCGCCGAGCCGCCATTACCGAAGCCGAAGGCGAGAAAGCCGCGGCTATCCTCAGCGCCGAAGGGGCCAAGGAAGCAGCCATTCGAGAGGCCGAGGGTAATCTCGAAGCCTCCAGGCGAGACGCCGAGGCCAAGATGATTCTCGCCGACGCCACCCGTGAGGCTATCAGCCGGGTCAGCGAGGCGATCGGTGATAAACAACTGCCTGCGACCTATCTCTTGGGCGAGCAGTATGTGGGGGCGGTCAAAGAGATGGCCGGTTCGCAGAATTCCAAGCTGGTGCTGCTGCCGGGCGATATTCTCAATGCGGTGCGGGGGTTGTTCGGGAAATAACTGTAGTGAAAAAAATCGAAACAGGAAGGGCGGCGCAAGCCGCCTTTTCTTTTTTGCGTAGCCAGGAGGTTGTCATTGGTACAGGTCAAGCTTTGGCTTCGAATGCTAGGAATTCAAAATTAATCTCACGCCCGTTCGCTTCGCTCTCTCAAGCCGCAAAGAGGCAAATAGGGTCAAAGTCCTTAACTCCAGGAGGCTTCGCCTCAGACCAATTCCTCAAGATGTTTGTCCGATCATGAAGAATTACGATTTTCTTGGCGTCTTTGCGGCTTGAGCGACTGAAAGGAGCGGGCGTGAGATGCTTTTTAAAGGGGTGAAGGTTGGCGGATCAGCGCTTGAGCTGATAACGCCGCACCGCCGCGTTGTGTTCGCGCAGGGTGCTGGAAAACTTGTGGGTGCCGTCGCCGCGGGCGACGAAATAGAGATAATTGACCGCCGCCGGATTGGCAGCTGCCTGCAGGGCGGTGCGGCCGGGGCTGGCGATGGGGCCAGGGGGGAGGCCGGGAACCCGGTAGGTGTTGTAGGGAGTGATCTCCCGCAGATGACGGCGGGTGAGGTTGCCATCGAAATCCTTGATGCCGTAGATGACCGTCGGATCGGCCTGCAGAGCAATGCCTCGCCGCAGGCGGTTGTGAAAGACCGCCGAGATAAGGGGCATCTCGGCGTTGTTGCCGGCCTCTTTCTGGATGATGGAGGCCAGAGTAAGCAGCTGATGACGATTGAGGCCCTGTTTTTTAGCTTGAGCCAGCAAAGCCGGGGTTAGTTCGGCCTGCCCCTGGCCGACCATGGCCAGAATCAATTGCCGGGCAGTGGTGCGGCTGTCAAAGGTATAGGTTTCAGGAAAAAGGTAGCCTTCCAGACTGGCGGCATCGATACTGAGCGATCGGAGGAACTCGGCATCGCGGGTCAGCGGCAGAAAAGCCTGCGCATCGGGGAAATCGCTTTCCTGCAGGCGATGGGCGATTTCCACAAGAGAGAACCCTTCGGGGATGGTCAGCTGGTGGCGTTCGACATCGCCGGCCACCAGCCGGTCGAGGACCTGGCCAGGGGTGGCAGCGCCGGCAAAGCGATAGTCACCGGCCTGGATCGCTGCGGTTTCGCCGCGCAGTCGCGCCAGCAGTTTGAAGCAGATCACGCTGGAAACGACGTCGTTATTTTGCAGCTTGCGGGCTATTTGGCCGAAGGAGGTGCCGCTCGGTACGCTGACGGTGACCGGCGCGGGGGGAGTTGTTGGCCGAAGCAGGAAGAGTGCGAAGCGGCCAGCGCCGATCAGCACCGGCAGCAGGGCCAGAGCGGTTATCAGGACAAACAGGCGGCGCTTCATTAGGCCTTGAATTTATTCTCGTTGCCATGCATCAGGCGCTGGATGTTGGTGCGATGACGCAGGATGACGATGCAGCTGATCACCAGGGTCGCCAGCAGCAGTGGCAGAGAGCCCTCAAAAAGCCAGACCAGCAGGGGGATTGCGGCGGCGGCGCTAATGGAGCCGAGGGAGATGTAACGCCATTTCCAGACCAGGCCGACAAAAAGTAAAAAAGCGCAGAGCACTGCCAGGGGGGACAAAACCAGGTAGATGCCGAGGGCCGTGGCCACACCTTTGCCGCCTTTGAAGCCGAGGTAGATCGGAAAACAGTGGCCGAGAAAGGCGGCTACCGCCACCGCGCCGGTGCGGCTCGGGTCATAATTCAGCAAGAAAATGGCCGCCAGCACAGGCAGGGCGCCTTTGGCGGCATCGCCGACCAAAGTCAAAGCACCAAGTTTGCGGCCGACGGTGCGGTAGACGTTAGTGGCGCCGATGTTGCCGCTGCCGCTATTGCGAATATCACCGCCGCCGGCGAGGTGGGTCAGCAGCAAGCCGGTGGGAATGGCACCGATCAGATAGGCGGCGAGCAATACCAGTACGAATAGAAAGACAGACATATAAATCCTCGCTGAAAACACTCGCTGAAAACACAAAAGTGACCCGGGGACCTCTTTTGTGTGGAGAAATGCTCGGGATGACTGGATTTGAACTAACGGCTCCTGCTCCCTTACCCGACGCACTGCGGTTGATTGTAGGGTCAGGGATCATTATTTCTGTAAATACGAAGACGCTTCTAGCATGGCCGCCAAAAAATGGCAAGAGCATTCCCTGGGAAAGCCCTTTTGTGGCGTAAGGTTCCAGGTCGGTTAAATAAATATCATTGCCGGGCAGGGTAACCCTTAAATAAAGCATTTCTAGATTCGGCCAACATTCAAGCCAGCTTGGCTATTCTCTAGTGATCCTCCTCAAAATTCATCTTTTCAGCCACCCGCCTGGGGCAATCGAGATCGAACAAAGCGGCCTGGAGGGCGGGGCTGAAAGTAAAATTGTGTCCCCCGTTTCTCGATGGTTCCGTCCGGGAAGGCCCGGAAATCCAGGGAGCAATCTGCGAGGCTTCAGTCTTCAGATCAATAGCATCTAATGGATAGGAATAGCCTATTCAGCCTTGTTCTGAACGGTATCGAAACGTGTTCTGGGATGCAGGCATTGCGAGACTCTTCAACTCTTGGTTTTTTCAACTCACAAAATAAATTGAGATAACTTGTCGGACACGAGTATTGTCCATTTCCAAAACGCTTAGGCCAATTGGGACTGGTTTGACATGGGGGAAACGTTTGTGTTAAAAATGTTCGTGTTGAAAACAATTCTATAGAAAGTAATTGGAGAGTTTGATGGGCAGTCCATCCGACAAATACAGCGAAAAAACAACAAAAGAGCGAACCGAGGACCGTACTTGCGATGGTCTGCAGGAGGGCATAATCCTGCCGGGGCCTACCAAAACCCCGGCGGTTCCGGCCGGTAGCTATGAATTGCGGGTTCTGCAATCCCTTCGCCGCATCATACGCGCCGTAGAGATGCATTCCAAAAAGTTGGCCCATAGCCACAAAATTACCGGACCTCAGTTGGGCTGCCTGGCGGCCATTAAAGAAGATGGCCCGTTGACAACCACTAAACTCGCCCAGGCGGTCTATCTGAGTCCCAGCACTATCGTGGGGATCGTCGATCGGCTCGAAGAAAAGATGTTGGTAACGCGTCATCGTGGCAGCAAGGACCGCCGCCAAGTCCAGATTTTTTTGACCGAAGCTGGAGAGCAATTGCTCGACAGGGCACCGTCCGCATTGCAGGATACCCTTGCCGAGGCCCTGAAAAGCCTTCCGGAACTGGAGCAGGTTTCCATTACCCTGGCGTTGGAAAAAATCGTCGATCTTATGGAAGCCGGAAAGATTGAAGCCTCGCCGATGCTTGAAACCGGTCCCCTCTCGTCCCCCCCGCTAGATCCCGCCTCTTCCCCAAAACCCTGACCAAACCACCTCTATCGCTATTGAAAGAGCAATCATAACCGTGATCAAAGTGTCCGGCCGTTTGTCTGCGGCCTTGAAACTTTCGATCTGCGTCAACAGGAGAAAGAATGCCTATCTACTCGCAGAACCAGCAAGAGATAGCCGAAAAAATCGCACCGCAAACCGCCAGCCTGCCCAAGTGGAAGGACTGGAAATGGCAGTTAAGCCATGCCATTAAGGATATCGACCGGTTCGAGAGCCTGCTGGGGATCAAGCTGGAAGAGGAAGAACGCAACAAGGTCGGTTTGACCCTGGAAAAGTTCCCCCTTGCCATCACCCCCTACTACCTCTCCCTCATCGACACCGAAGATTTCCGCAACGATCCGATTTTCAAACAGGCCTTTCCCTCCCCAGAGGAGTTGAATGTTGACCGGCGGGATATGGCAGACCCCCTGGCGGAGGACAAGGATAGTCCGGCACCGGGCATCACCCACCGCTATCCCGACCGGGTGTTGTTCCACGTCAGCAACGTCTGCTCAATGTACTGTCGCCACTGTACCCGCAAGAGAAAGGTCGGCGATCTCGATTCCATACCCAACAAGGAGATGCTGCAAAAAGGGCTGGAATACATTCGCAACACCCCGGTTGTTCGGGACGTGCTGCTTTCCGGGGGCGATCCGCTGATGCTCTCCGACGACTACCTGGACTGGATCCTGACCGAACTGCGCCAAATTCCGCATGTCCAGATCATTCGCATCGGCAGCCGTATGCCAGTGGTCCTGCCGTACCGGATCACCGATGGCCTGGTGACCATGCTCAAAAAACACCATCCCGTCTGGCTCAACACTCACTTCAACCATCCCCGGGAGCTCACCACTTCTTCCCGTCAGGCGCTGCGCAAATTGGCCGATGGCGGCATCCCCCTGGGTAACCAGACCGTGTTGCTGGCCGGGGTAAACGATTGCCCGCGGATCATAAAGTCGCTGGTGCACAAGCTGGTCGACAACCGGGTGCGGCCCTACTATCTCTATCAGTGCGACCTCTCCGAAGGACTGACCCATTTCCGCACGCCCGTCGGCAAGGGGATCGAGATCATGGAGAGTCTGATTGGCCACACCAGCGGATTTGCGGTGCCGACTTATGTAATCGATGCGCCGGGCGGCGGCGGGAAGATTCCGCTCAACCCCAATTACCTGATCTCCCTCTCCACCAACAAGGTGGTGTTGCGCAACTATGAAGGGGTGATTACCACTTACCAGGAGCCGGACAGCTACGAACCGGGCTTTTGTGATCGCAAATGCGAACAGTGCGAATTGCAATTGCATCTGGAAGATGCAGAAGAATACCGCTCCACGGGCATTGAAAAACTGCTCGCCGATCACGATCAGACCATTTCTCTGACTCCCGAAAACAACGAAAGAATGGGGCGCCGAGATGACGCCTGATGTGATAGAGCGGTTCGGCGATTCTCTTGTTCAGCACGGCAAGGCCAACGATCGTGCCTATGTAATGAAAATAGGCAAGAGGGATCATCCGGAGATAGTGGCTCAGGTGGTCTCCCTGGCGTTGGTCAACGGTTACTCCAAGATCTTTGTCAAGGCCTCAGCCTTTGCCCGTCTGGCGTTCATGGAAAGCAGCTTTGTCGAGGAAGCCAGGATACCGGGGCTTTTCAAGGGAAAAGAAGATGGGTTTTTTCTCAGTAAATTCCTCTCGGAAAAACGCCAGAAGGAGAGGCACTCCGACCTTGTTTCGCAGGTTCTCCAGTCCGCTCGGCAAAAAGCGGGAATGCTGGAAGTCCCAGTCCTTTCACCGGGACAGATCTGCCTCATTATGGGGAAGGAAGATGTTGAGGAAATGGCGCACCTTTATCGAAAGGTATTTGCCTCTTACCCGTTCCCTATCCATGACCCTGCCTACCTGGCCAGGACTATGGATGAAAACCTGGTTTATTACGGTATCAGAGCCGAGGACCGGCTAATCGCTCTGGCATCGACGGAGCACGATTTCGATGGCCAGAATGCCGAGATGACCGATTTTGCCACTCTGCCTGAATTCCGAGGCCACGGGTTGGCCTCCTATCTTTTAAATCGGATGGAACAAGGGATCAAGAAAGCCGGGGTCAAGACCGCTTATACCATAGCCCGGGCCTATTCCTTCGGAATGAACATCACCTTCGCCAGGCAGGGCTACAGCTATGGAGGCACTCTGACCAACAACACCCAGATCTCGGGAGATCTGGAGAGCATGATCGTCTGGTACAAGCACCTGTGAAACGAATAATCAGTTTCTTGGCTTGGAGGAATCATGGCCGAAGCTTGGTAATGGCGCTCATGGGCGTACCCGGGATGGCCTGCGCGACCATGCTGCAGGCCTTACCCAGCTAAACGACCCTATTCAGGACAGGGGTTTGCGGAAACACGCAACAGATAATCTGTAAAATGCAAACAGGAGGATTTTTGGAAGTAAAGGTTGAAGACAACAATGTGGCAAAAGCGATCAGGGTCTTAAAACGCAAGTTGCAGCGAGACGGATTTTTCAGGGATATGAAAAAAAACAGATTCTATGAAAAGCCGAGTGCAAAGCGTAAACGCAAGGAGGCCGAGGCCCGCCGCCGCCTCCGTAAGAGAATGCGTAAGCAGCAACAATTCTAGATTGAGTAAGTGATGCATATATCGCTTTAGTGCAAAAAAGCCGTTGGTTTTTGCCGGCAGCAAATAAGAGAGGTAAAGCTTTGGCAGAAAACTTTCTGAACTCAATCGCTCTGCTGTTGTTATTGCTCAATCCTTTTCTGCTGATCCTGTATCTGCTGGACTTGGTGCAGGAACTTGACGGTCCCGCGTTCTTGCGCATTCTAGTCCGCGCAGGTGCGATCAGTACCGGCGTGTTTATCGTTTTTGCCCTGCTCGGTCATCTTGTTTTTGAGCAAGTCCTTCAGGCGCGCTTTGAGTCTTTTCAGGTGTTTGGCGGCATCGTCTTTCTGCTGATCGGTCTCAAGTTTGTGTTTTCGGGGCCGGAAGCGATCAAGACGATGCGAGGCCGACCGGAATTCATAGCCGGTTCGATCGCCCTGCCGATCATGATTGGCCCGGGAACGGTCAGTGCCAGCATAGTTGCCGGCAGTCGCCTGCCAGGGCCTCTCGCCGTTGCCGCCATAGTCTTCTCTGTAGCGACAACGGTGCTGTGTATGAGCCTGCTGAAGAAAATACACGACTGGGTCAGACCGCGAAATGAACTGCTTATAGAGAGATACGTAGAAATCATGGGGCGCGTCGCCGCCCTGGTTGTCGGAACCTATTCGATAGAAATGATTATGACGGGCCTAAGTCATTGGACCGCCCGCATCAATCTTTAGCCGGACCGAGAGATGATGCTTATTGCATTTTTTTTCCCCCTCGGCCTGCTCTGCCTATACCTAGGTTGTCTCGGTTGGCGCAAAAACCAGGTGGCCAGCGTTGTTCTTTTGTTATTTGCCTTGCTCAGTCTTAGCTTTGCTCTTGCTATAGCAATCCGCAATTTTTCCTTGCAATGACTGGGAGCCATTCTTCTGAATAACGATTCAAGCCCTACAACCAAAGGATTTTTATGACACCCGCTCAGCAAAATGGCGAAAGTGACCCAGGAACCGGCACAGCCATCGACTGGTCTGCACTCGACTGGCAGAAGGAATTGAGCAACAACATCAATTCCGTGACCCAGCTCGGAGAGCATATCCCTCTGTCGGCTTCGGAGCAAGAGGCCCTGGAGGAGATCGTCGGGGCCCACCCGATGAACATCCCGCGCTACTATCTGAGCTTGGTAAACGGCAACGATCCCGATGATCCGATCCGCAAACTTTGCGTTCCGGCCGCAGAAGAACTGATCGTCGCCGGGGCCATGGGCGAAACGACCAAGGATCCCTACGGAGACGACAAGCACGACAAGGGCAACGGCATACTTCACAAGTATGGATACACGGCGCTGGTGGTTGCCACCGAATACTGCGCCATGTACTGCCGCCACTGTTTTCGCAAAAGGATGGTCGGCCTGCCGAACGATCAGACCGTGAAAAACTTTCAGGAGGCGGCCAAATACATTGCCGCTCATCCGGAAATCTCCAATGTGGTCGTATCGGGCGGCGATCCGTTCCTGCTGCCCACGGACGCTATCAAGGCGATGCTGAACGCCCTGAAGGATATCCCTCACCTGAACTACGTCAGGATCGGCTCCAGGGCGCCGGTCGTTTATCCGATTCGATTCTTCGATGAGGAGTTGATCGATTTTCTGGCGGAATTCAACCGCGAGAAGGCCCTGTTCGTACCGACCCACTTCAACCACCCCAATGAGATTACGTCTGTTGCGGAGCAGGCGATTTTGCGCCTCCGGGAGGCCGGGATTACCGTGAACAACCAGGCGGTATTCCTGCGGGGGGTGAACGATGACGCCGGTACGCTTGTCGAACTGATGAACGGGCTGCTACGCATCGGGGTGAATCCGTATTATCTCTATCAATGCATGCCCGTGGCCCGGGTCAGACACCATTTCCAGGTTCCCCTGAAAGAAGGGGTTGATATCGTTGACCAGGCCAGGCAACGGCTCGACGGCTATGCCAAGCGTTTCAAGTTCATCATCGGTCACGATATCGGCAAACTGGAGATCTGCGGCCGAATCGATGACAAGCTCATTTTGAAGCAAATTCACGCGCGGCAGGAGCATCCCGAAGAAGCTTCGCGAATGCTGGTCCGGCAGCTCACGGAAACAGGAGGCTGGCTGGACGATCTGCCGGAAGTGAGCCTGGTGTAGGGTTGTCTCGCTATATGATCATGGCTGGCCCAACCCTACATGCTCTTAATGTGTCGTTGGGCGTTTCTGTCGATTGACCAAATCCCAGGAATGAAAACTTTCCATAGATCGCGATTGCCAATACCTCGAACGGCCCAACCTGTATCTCGCAGGTTGGGCCGTCTTATATTTTGTGCTAAATCGTTTCTTAGATCGTTTAGGCTTTGTCTGACATTGAACTGGGAACGAGTCGCCTCGATTCCTGGTGATAACATGTAGCAACCTTGAGTCATAATATGCATCTGTTAGCTTGAACGTTCTCCTTTGCTTCAATCCATCTCTTGACAACCTCAACGCCACTCTTCACATTTTAGCGATCTTCTCAGGAGAAAGGCCCTAGGTTGCTGGCTTTTTAAATAAGCTTTGCTTTCTTCGCGTTAGTTCCTTGTTTCCGGTGTTTCGCATTTATACTGGTGAGCTTTTGGGCAAAATCTCTCCGACTATATACAGGAAGGAGTGCATCATCGGGCGGCAAGGGACCCCTTGACCTCCTTGTGATGTCTACTATTTCGAACCTACCCTAAATTGCCGATTCCCGGTTAACGTAGACATGCGTACAAAACTAAAACAACCGCCTCATGGCGGGACATTTATGTCAGAAGAATCCCGAGCTAAATCCATAAGGTCTATCTAATTTAAGCCTATTGCCCCACCAGTCACCATTCATTATAGGCAGTCATCCCGTTCTGTTTTCCGTGGTGTTGCGGCTACTTAATCAGGTGTCATTTTCATGACATAGGTAGTTGTTTTATCGGCGAAAATTTGAGTTGTCAGGTAGCTGTTGCGGCACACCTCTTGCGGATATCCTGTCGTCCGTTTAGCAGCCCTTTTTTGTTTGCCGGAGAACCATTAGATGTCGTGTGTCGGCATTATCCGGCTTTTCCATGCTTTGGGAGGAAATTATGAGATTCAAAGACCTTGGTCTGACGACCAAAATAGCCGTCGGATGTGGTGTCCCTTTGTTGCTGCTGCTGATAGTGGGGGGCATCTGTTATAGCGGCATGTCTGGATTGCTCGCTGCAGCGCGGCAGGTCGATAACGGCCATGTAACCGTGGAAAAGTCGAAGGATCTGGAAAAAGTCATTCTACAGATGCAAGTCGGACAGAAAGGCTACCTTATCTCAGGGAAAAAAGAGATGTTGTCCCTCTATCATGAAGGGGAGCAAGTGGTGGGGGAACATATCGTCGATTTAGAAGGTCTGGTAGGAGACCGCCCGGAACAGGTGCAACTGTTGGATGAAATCGCCGTTCTAGCCGATCGCTGGCGCAACGAAGCAGCGGAACCGGAAATTCTCGCACGACAGCGTATCGATATGACACCGGAAGAACGCCGTGAACGGGCCAAGGCCGAGGGCAACCAAGAAAATCTCAAAGTCGAGGATGTCCTCGACCCGGTGATACTGCGCAAGTACCAGAAATTATTTTCCGACGCGACCGGGATAGCCAATCTGGTTATTGAAAAGGACGGCACTCCGGTACGCCTGCAGAGCTTTGAGGAATTCACCACCTTCTGCTTTGGGCTGATCCGTCCGAACAAGGAGGGCGGCGCACGTTGTCAGGGTAATGATGCCAAGGGGGGCCAGGTCGTCGCGGAGACCGGCAAGCCAAATGCCTACACGTGTCACGCCGGTCTGATCGATTTTCTTGTGCCGATCGTGGTGGACGGTCGACAAATTGGTGTTTGGGGAGCGGGACAGGTCCTGACCAAAAAACCGGATGAATCGCACTTTCGTAAGCTCGCGCGGGAGCTCGGCATCGATCCCGAAGCCATGGTCAAGGCGGTGCGGCAGGTCCCTGTGTTGACAAAATCGAAGGTCGAGCAATCCATGGAGTTTTTAAGCCTGGTGGCCGGAACCATGTCGAAACTCGGCAACGATCAGCGACTGTGGAAGGTCCTTACCGACCATGTTGAATCGGGCATCGGCGACGGCATCATGGCCGAGATGCGGGAAAAACTTGATCTGTTTATCGCTGCTGAGATGGAGCAGGTCAAAACTGTCCAGTCTCAGGCGGAAGCCCGCACCGCCGGCACCAAGTTATTGATTCTGGCCTGTGCCCTGCTGGCTACCGTGATCGGCGCCGCGGTATCGTTTTTTATCGTTCGCAGCATCACCGGTCCTGTTGCCAAGGCCATGTCTCTCGCCGATGACCTGAGCCGGGGGGATTTTTCCAATCGGCTCAATCTCGACCAGGCCGATGAGATCGGCCGCCTTGCTGGTTCTCTGGACCGCATGGCGGAGATGCTCGGACGCAACGACGCCACCCTCAAAACCAATCTGGAAAATCTCAACGAGGTTCTGGTTCAGGTCGACAGTATCTCCCTGAGTATTGATCACAGTTCCCACGCCCTGAGCGATTCGGGCCAATCCTTGGCCCAGGCAGCCACCCAGGCGGCAAGCTCCATAGAAGAGATTTCGGCCGCCCTGACCGAAATCAGCGCCCAGACAAAGGGAACTGTCGACAATGCGGGGATGGCCAACGAACTCAGCGCCACCTCGCTCGACGTGGCTACCGCCGGGCAACAGCAGATGGACCAGATGGTCGAGGCCATGGGCGCGATCCACGATTCGAGCCAGAATATCGTCAAAATCACCAAGGTCATCGACGAAATCGCCTTCCAGACCAACCTCTTGTCCCTCAATGCTGCGGTGGAAGCGGCTCGCGCCGGTCAGCACGGCAAGGGGTTTGCGGTGGTCGCGGAAGAGGTACGCAACCTGGCGGTGCGCAGCGCCCGGGCGGCCCACGAAATCACCGACCTGATTTTGAGCTCGGTGGACAAGGTGGAAAACGGCAACAAGATCGCCGGAGAGACCTCGGAGGCGCTGGTCAAAATCGTCGACGCGACCGACAAAACCGCGACCATCGTCAAGGAAATCGCCGAAGCCGCCAGCGAGCAGGCTGCCGGAATCGACCAGATCACCCAGGGGGTCGGACAGGTGGACGGTGCAACCCAGATGGTCACCGCTTCTTCCGAAGAAACCGCCGCCACCGCCGACGAACTGTCTGGCATGGCTACCCAGTTGCGGGTCATTATCGAAAAGCAGCGTAGCCAATCCGACGCGGAGGCCTCGTCGGAGAACGTTGATGCCATAGAGGTCGAAAAACGGGCATTACCGCCGGTCTGATTCCCCCATTCACGCCATTCCGAAAGTTATAAGAACAGATGCCGGACGGCACGGGGCCAATCTCTTCGTGTCGTCCGGCGCAGGGGCCGTTCCCCTTCTTCGAGGAACCCCGGAGTCACCCTGGGGCAAAGATTACAAGTATGATCGGACGTCGGTGCAGCACCGTTTTACTGCGTATCTTTTTGACCTGCCTTATTTGTGGTGTTGGCTATGGGCTGATGCAACTCCCCGGCATGGTGTTGGCTTATAAACAGGGTTCCGGCAATGTCGCGAAAGCGAAGCGACCAGCGAAGAAAACGGTTGTCGTTGCGGAGGAACCTATTTCACCTTCCGGAAGCATCCGTCTGGATGAATCCGATAAGCCGGCGGATATGGAAAGCCCGACGTCCAGCAACTGCACCGAACCGGAGGGGGGCATGGAAGAGGCCCCGGTCATTAAGGCCTTAAAGACCGTGATCGACCCGGAACTCGGTGTCAACATCGTTGATCTGGGTTTGATCCGGAACATCGATGACCTCGGAAACGGGACTTTGACCCTTACCATGGTCCCGACTTCGCCGTTGTGTCCCTATCTTAAATACCTGGTGGCTGAAATCAAAAAATCCGTGCCGGATCAAACAGCCTATAGAGCGGTCAGCGTCAAAATCGACCTGCAGCAGCGCTGGACCCCCGATTTTTTATCAGAACAAGGACGGCAGCTGTTTTTCGGGGACAGGCCATGATGACGAGGGCCTTGACGCTGGGATTGTCCACGGGTTTTTTCTGTCTCGGGACCTGTGCTCCGGTCCTTATGACCCTTTTTGCTAGTAGCGAGGGATCGGGACTGAAATCCCATGCGAGGGGATTGGCGGTTTTTCTTGGGGGAAGATTGTTCGGCTATTGCTTGTTCGGCGCGACGAGTTATGCCGCCGGGCAGGCTCTTGGGCTCTTTAGCGACACCCTGACGGTTTTGTTGCCCCTCGGAGATGTGCTCCTCGGCGGGGTGATGTTGGTCCACGCGACGATCCACCGCCTGCCGCATCTGATCTCCTGCCGCACTTCCCACCGCTGGTTCGGCAAACACAACTTGCTGTTCGCGGCGGGATTTTTCACGGGAATAAACCTCTGCCCACCGTTCTTGCTGGCCATAGCCCAGGCTATGCGCGGCGGCTCCCTGCTGCAGAGCGTAGGGTTTTTCGTTGTATTCTTCCTGACCACATCCATCTATCTGCTTCCTTTTGTCCTGTCTGGCCTGGCGGCGAGGGTTTCCGCAATGCGCGCCGCAGCCCGGACCGCCTGCGCTATTGGCGGGATCTGGTTCGTCCTGAGGGGCATCGGTTTGCTGGGCGGTTTCGCCTGATTCCAGCGCCACCCTGCAAATTTTGCACAAGGAGTCCTCCTTGTGTCGATCTTCCCAATCATCGGCCGTTCGCCATGCCTCTCCCATTTTCTCTTGGTCCAGGAGAAGCTACGGGGCCGTTTTCGAGTGCCGGAGATCTTACAGGCGGTAGAGATTTCTGAGAAGTTATGTGGCTGAGGGGATGGCCTTGTCAGGAAAAAAGCAGACTGCGATTTGGGGTAGTGGCTGAGTTCGAAGCGGGGACGAGTTGCCAGTTGGCGTAAGGAAAGAGATGCGCGGATCGGAGGCCAAAATGAGAAACCCCGCTTCCGGGCCAGAAAGCGGGGTTAAGCTCATCGGTTATGTCGGAGATAAATGGTCGGGATGACTGGATTTGAACCAGCGGCCCCCTGCTCCCGAAGCAGGTGCGCTACCAGACTGCGCTACATCCCGACGCTTCCAACAGAAGCAGATTTCTAACATGAGTACCGGCAAAATGCAACAGGATATTTGCTGGAAGCGTCCTGGCCGGTTGCGATGCCGCAAAATGAGTGACAGACGTTCTCTTCCGGCGGATGTATCATCTCAATGTAGCCATCCCGGGCCGCCAGGAGGAGAGGGCATGTTAAGTAATATGCCAGGGCGCAATGCTCCTCTGTCGCATGTCTCCACATTTTCAGAAGGAGGCTTTTATCATCAGTCCGCCGGGAAAGGGAAGCAGCTGCCAGCTGTGTGCGTTTTGAGGTCGCATCGCGGGAAACCGGTTCTGGTAATCTTGTAGGTCGGCGATCGGCTGAGTGGGCTGCGTCCAGATGTTCGCTTCTCCCACGGCGATTCCAAGTGCGGTGGAGATCAGGGCGTCGCCCTCGTCGCCAAACGCCAGAATCGCTGCTCCTCCCAGCAGGTTGACACCCAGGACCTTGAGGTGGGGCTTCCAGGTGGTTTTTTCCTGCGCCCGCCGGGCGGTGGCTTGCAGCAGTTCTTCCGCTTGATCCAGTCTTTTTGCCGAGGGAGCCTCCAGGGCTCTGATTTGGTCGGCACCATATCGACCCGGCAGCGGTCTTAACAGCATGTCGACCAACCCCCCGGTCGTTTTGATGGCCCCGACAACATAGTTGATACGGTCATCATTGTTGTCGGCATCAAGCCACAAAACTGTCTGGGCCACGGCACTGACGGAGTAAAAGCCGGTCCAGCCGTTCTGCCAGTATTGGGCATGCCGTTTGCCGGCATCCAGACGCTCTTCTATGTAATCCAGCCGCAGTTCCAGTTCTTTGTCGATAGACGGCGATGGGGCACCAGGATCGGCCCCATGTGCAACAGAGGGAAAATGCAGTAGCAAACAACATATCAGCGTTGTCAGCATTTTTGTCAGTGGCATGGAAGGTTCCTCCAGGCAGGTTTTGGTCTAAGGGGCATCTCTTCAGCCCTCTTCGGCTAACGGTTCAGACTGAAATGGGGAGAGCGATTTGCGAGACAAATGTTTCTTGAAGGCTGCACAATGTAATTTCTTTTAATATAAGCAGAAATACAGGAGGTTGCCAGTTACTTTGCTGAAAATGAGTCAGAGTGGGGGGAAGATAGAGCTGTGGGGGAGGACGATCGATTGAAAAAGTCCTCCCCGTTGCTAAAATAAAACAGGCCGCAGGGATTAACTTTTCCTTAATGTGAAAGGAGAACAACATGACAACCGTTAAAGGGATGGGAAGCAGGTGGGGTAATTTCCTGATGATGCTGGGGGTAATAAGTCTGCTCGTTGTCCTGAGCGGTTGTGCCAGCAGCAAATCGGCCGAACCAGAGACCGGCTCCATGGTTCGAACCTATACCCTGCTGGACGAACAGGGTAAAAAATCCGGAACGCTGGTTATCAACCCCGTCGGTAGTGCGGAACTGCGGGATGTCGATGGCAATGTAATCGGTACCTTGTCAGCGCAGCCTGCCGCTTCGAGCGGGACGACGCAGCAGCCCGAAGCAAAGCCATAGATTGGGAACGCAGGGCGGTTGCCGAAGGAGGCCTCAGGGGCCCGAAAACAAATATTGACACAGGATGGGTTATTGGGAAACGCCGTCGGACAGCATAGTGTCAGGCGGCGTTTCTTGTTTTGCCGTGCACAAGATTCAGTGTCGCCTGTTGTCCGCTTTGCTATAGTGCTATAGTCATTGGGCTGCGCTCATTTATGCACACCGAAAGACACTATTTTTATCGTCGCTCATCATTTCCTAACATTTCCAGGGTAGGTGCTGTGTGACAATAACCTCAGGCAGGGAGAAGAACTGTCCATGACAGAAAAGCAGCATGCGGCGGAAGGCCACGGCAAAAGCCAGGAACATATTTTGATCGTTGAGGACGAGGAGGATATCCTCGCGCTGATCCATTACAATTTGACCCGCGAGGGATTTCGTTCGACCTGCGCCACCAGCGGTGAAGAGGCGCTGCGGGTTATAGAAGCGGACCCTCCAGATCTGGTGGTGCTTGACCTGATGTTGCCGGGCATGGATGGTCTGGAGGTATGTCGCACCCTCAAGAGTCAGGAGGATACCCGCTCTATCGCGGTGCTGATGGTGACCGCCAAGGGCGAGGAGGCCGATGTGGTTGCCGGACTGGAGTTGGGCGCTGACGATTATGTTACCAAGCCATTCAGTCCGCGCATTCTAATTGCCCGCGCCCGGGCCGTGCTGCGGCGCAAGGAGGGTGGTGAAGAGAAGGCGGTAAGTACCGAGGTGATCGAAGCCGCCGGACTGGTCATTCATCCTGGCCGAAACGAGGTCCTGGTCGAAGGTAAGTCCGTCGATCTGACTTATACTGAATTTCGCGTACTTCATTTTCTCGCCAGCCGGCCCGGCTGGGTATTCACCCGCTATCAAATCGTTAACGCCGTGCGCGGCGACGATTATTCCGTAACCGACCGGGCGGTTGACGTCCAGATCGTCGGTTTGCGCAAAAAGCTGGGTGCATACGGCAAATACATTGAAACCGTGCGGGGTGTTGGTTACCGCTTCAAGGATTGATATTGATGAGAAATATCCGCTTGCTGTGGCAGATTTTTCCTTCCTACGTGATCATCATAATGGCGGTCCTGTTGGGGGTAGGCTGGCACCTGACCAGCGTTATTGAGGACTTTTTCCTAGGCCAGACCGCTGCCGATCTGGAAGCCCGCGCCCGGCTGCTGGCGCCGCAGGTTGCTGCCACCTTGGATGCCGGGGATTTTGCCGGTCTCGACAGGCTGTGTAAAGACCTCGGTACGGCAACGGATACCCGTTTTACCATCGTGCTGCCGTCCGGCGAGGTAGTCGGTGATTCCAATGAGGATCCGGCTCGCATGGAGAATCATGGTACTCGGGTCGAGGTGGCCGGTGGCCTGGCTGGGGAGGTGTCCCACTCGACCCGCTACAGCCGCACCCTGCAGCAGGACATGATGTATGTGGCGGTTCCTGTCACCAGCGATGCCGAGATCGTCGCTACGGTGCGGGCTGCCATGGCCCTGACCGCCATCGACAGTGCCCTGGTGACGCTCTATCGCCAAGTGCCTATTGGCCTGCTGGTTGCTCTGCTGCTGGCGGCACTGGTCAGCTATTTTGTTTCCCGCAGAATCAGCAGTCCTCTGGAAGCCATTCGAAATGGTGCGGTGCGGTTTGCCCAGGGGCGCTTCGATCGCAAATTGTCGGTCGGAGGCTCGATGGAGGTCTGTGCCCTTGCCCGGGCCATGAACCTGATGGCCGAGCAGCTCGATGATCGTATCAGGACCATAATGGAGCAACGCAACGAACAGCGGGCGGTGCTCGCAAGCATGGTCGAGGGAGTGCTCGCTCTCGATATGGAAGAGCGTGTGCTTCATTTTAACCGGGCCGCGGCAGAATTTCTCGGGGTCGATCCCGACCAGCTGCAGGGCCAGCGTATTGCCGAAGTGGCCCGTAAGGCCGACTTGCAGCGTTTTATCGCCCGGACCCTTGCCAGTCACGATCCGGTCGAAGGAGAGATTGTTCTGCAGGATGAAGAGACGCGCTATCTGCAGGCCCACGGCACCGTATTACGTGATGCCGAAAAAAGCGATATCGGGGTGCTGATTGTTCTGCATGATGTGACCCGGCTTCATCGCCTGGAAAATATCCGTCGTGATTTCGTGGCCAACGTTTCACACGAGTTGAAAACCCCTATCACCGCAATAAAGGCTTCGGTTGAAACCTTGTTGGACGGTGCCGGGATGCCTGAGGCTGATGCAAACGGTTTTCTGGAAATTATCGCCAAGCAGGCTGATCGGCTCAATGCCATAATCGATGACCTGCTGGCTCTGTCGCGCATTGAGCAGAGCGGCGACAACAGTGCCATGGTCCTGGAACTGCAGGCCCTCGAGCCGGCGTTGCGATCGGCTGTGCAATCGTGCGAGGTTGCCGCTGCCGACAAGGACATCAAACTGGAAATGCGGATTGCTACCGGGTTGCAGGCCTGTATCAATGCGCCTCTGATTGAGCAGGCGATTATCAACCTGGTCGACAACGCCATTAAATACAGTGAGCGGCAAAGCAGCGTCCAGATCGAAAGCAAAGCGGCGGCCGATGCCGTGCTGATCCGGGTGCGGGATCGCGGTTGCGGTATTGACAAGGAGCATCTGCCGCGCCTGTTCGAACGCTTCTACCGGGTAGACAAGGCCCGCAGCCGTCGCCAGGGTGGCACTGGGCTGGGGCTGGCCATTGTCAAGCACATCGTGCAGGCCCACGGGGGAACGGTTACTGTCGATAGTGAACCGGGGGCAGGTACTCTGTTTACCATCAAGTTGCCTGTCGTTTGAGTTGCGAGTTGTTGGCTCTGTTTATAATTCTTAATAAATTTCAAGGTGTTAGTCTTCTAAAAGAATGCATGCTTGCAATATATTCATGTCCGCCTAACACAAGCCTAACATTTGACGGGCAGATTGGGGCCCGTTGATACAGGACTGTAAATGGCTCTGCACGCGAGCAGTTTCGCGGCAGACCAAATTTCCCCAATCATGGAAAAAGGAGAATGATCAATGTTCATCGCGACTAAGAAAGTCAAGGGTATGGCCGCAGTGGCCCTGGCCGCGTTGCTGGCGGTTCCGATGATGGTGGTCGGCAGCTCTGCCGCTCAGGTTCAGGTCGACGCCAAATTGCCGACCTACCAGCAGACGCAGGGCGTTTCCGGCAACCTCAACAGCGTCGGTTCCGACACTCTGAACAATCTCATGACCCTCTGGGCTGAAGGTTTCCGCAAGAAGTATCCCAACGTCAATATCCAGATCGAAGGTAAAGGTTCCAGTACTGCACCTCCGGCACTGATCGAAGGCGTAGCCCAGATCGGTCCCATGTCCCGCGCCATGAAGCGTGGCGAGGTGGAAGCTTTCGAGAAGAAGTACGGCTTCAAGCCGACCCCCATCGGCGTAGCCCTCGACTCCCTGGCGGTTTATGTCAACAAGGACAACCCCATCGAGAGTCTCTCTCTGCAGCAGGTCGACGCCATTTTCTCCAAAACCCGTAAGGGTGGCATGGAGGACATCTCCACCTGGGGTCAGGTTGGCCTGACCGGTGAGTGGGCCAACAAGCCGATCAGCCTCTACGGCCGCAACTCGGCTTCCGGCACCTACGGCTACTTCAAGAAAAAAGCTCTGTTCAAGGGCGACTACAAAGATATCGTTAAAGAACAGCCCGGCTCAGCTTCGGTTGTCCTGTCGGTCACCGAAGACCTCGGTGGTATCGGCTACTCCGGTATCGGCTATAAGACCTCCGGCGTAAAAGCTATTGCTCTGGCCAAAAAGGAAGGCCAAAAAGCTTATGAGCCCAACTACGCCAACGTTCTTGAAAAGAAATATCCCCTCGGTCGCATGCTCTACCTCTACGTTGTCAAGGCACCCAACAAGCCGCTGCCGAAAATGACCGAAGAATTCCTCAAGTATGTATTGTCCAAAGAAGGTCAGGAAATCGTTGTCAAAGACGGTTACCTGCCGCTGCCTGCCGATGTAGCCATGAAGCAGTTGGCTCCGCTGAAGTAGATTGAACCTGCAGGCTTACCAGTAAATCGGAATTCTGCCCGCCGTCCCATTTTGGGACGGCGGGCAGGCGTTTTTTTATGTAAGACCGTGGACGGAACTATGAATCGAAAGCATCTCCAGAGTGTTAAACGGTGGGACCGGATTGCCCGATATGTGATTTCAATCGGCGGGGTGGCGGTCATTTTCAGCGTCATACTGATTCTGTTTTTAATTGCGCGCGTAACCTTTCCGCTCTTTCAATCGCCCTCTTTAGAACGTCAGGCTCTGGTGGATGTGACGAGTTCCAATGGAACAACGGTTCTCGAGGCGGGCGTCGACGACTACCTGGAAACGATTTTCACTCTGGAAAGCGATGGTTCGGTAGTTTTTTACGGGGCTGCCAGCGGCGAGCGCCAGGAAGCCGTCGCCCTGGCACCACCGAAAGAAGGGCTCGTTGTCCATAGCGTCGAACGGGCCGGGCCGCAGCGGTTTAACCTGCTCTGGAGCGACGGCTCTCTGACCATGGAAGAGATTCGTTTCCTTGCTCGCTTTGATGCCGAAGGCAGGCGGAGTTTCGACCGTCAGGTTGTGCGTTTGGCGGCTCTGGAACCACCGGTTGGCAGCGTGCCTCGGCGCAGCGCAGCGCGCAGCCTCGGGGAAGAAGGTCTGCTGCGAGTCAGCCTGCTGGAGGATAACGTTCTACAGATCTATCAGCAGGTTACGGTCGAAGATCTGTTTGGCGATCAGGAGACCGAGAAGTATCTTTATCAAGTTAATCCGGGACTGGCCAAGGAACGGATCACTGCCATGACCCTGGATAGTACCGGTTCGACTCTCTATGCCGGTACCGACCAGGGAACGCTGCTGCGATGGGATCTCTCCGAACCGGAAGAACCGGCGCTGCTCGACCGCTTGCCGGCCTTTACCGACCGGCGGGCCATTACCGCGCTGTGCCTGATTTTCGGCGATATCTCCCTGGCGGTTGGCGATGCCGCCGGTGGTGTTACTACCTGGTTTCCGGTGGCAAGCGAGGCCTCCGGCGGTGTGAAGCGATTGCATCACATTCATACCCTGGCTTCCCACGAGGGGCCGGTTGTCAAGCTGCTGCCGTCCCTGCGCGACAAAAGTCTGCTCAGTGTCGACGACAAAGGGATCGTGCATCTGGATCACATGACCAGTGAGCGACAGCTGCTCGATCTGTCCAAGATCGGTCCCCTGCGCCATGTGGCCCTGTCCAGACGCAGTGACGGCATGGTGGCTATCGACCCGGAAGGAAAGGCTACCGCATGGCAGGTGAACAACCCTCATCCTGAAGTGAGCTGGAAGACCCTGTTCGGCAAAGTCTGGTATGAAAACTACGACAAGCCTGTCTTTGCCTGGCAGTCGTCTTCTGCCAGTGACGATTTTGAACCGAAGCTTAGTCTGACGCCGCTTATATTCGGTACCATCAAGGGTACTGCCTACGCCATGCTGTTTGCCGTGCCGCTGGCCCTGCTCGGCGCCATTTATACCAGTCAGTTCGGCAGCGACAAACTGCGCGGCATGATCAAGCCGGCCGTGGAAGTCATGGCTGCGGTTCCGTCGGTCATCATCGGTTTTCTGGCTGCGCTGTGGTTTGCGCCGCTACTGGAAAAGTCGGTCACTGCTCTGTTTCTCAGTGTGCTGTTCGTGCCGACCTTTCTGCTTCTGGCCCTGGTGGCCTGGCAGTGGATGCGTAAGCATCCGTTCTGCAAGCGGATTGAAAAGGGCCACGAGTTTCTGCTGCTGGCACCGGTGTTGGTCGTTTCCGTTGCTTGTGCCCTGATGCTCGGGCCGGTAGTAGAAGGATGGTTTTTTGGCGGCGATTTCAAACTATGGCTTTTTACCGAGGCCGGCACCCGCTACGATCCGCGCAACAATATCGTTATTGCCTTTGCCCTTGGCTTTGCAGTCATTCCGATCATCTTTACCATTGCCGAAGATTCTCTTTCCAATGTACCGCAAAGTCTGCGCGCCGCCTCTCTGGCTCTCGGAGCCAGCCGCTGGCAGACCGTAAAAAGGGTTATTCTGCCGTCGGCCAGCCCTGGCATCTTTGCCGGAACCATGATCGGTTTCGGCCGCGCCATTGGCGAAACGATGATCGTGCTCATGGCGACCGGCAATACCGCTATCATGGACTGGAGCATTTTCAACGGAATGCGGCCCATGTCGTCCAATATAGCCGTTGAGATCCCAGAAGCGCCTCATGGCGGCACCCTCTATCGGGTGCTCTTCCTGTCTGCAGTATTGCTGTTCCTGATGACCTTTGTTCTCAATACCTTGGCCGAAGTGGTACGGCAACGCTTGCGAAAAAAGTACGGCCGCTTCTAGCGAACAATTGCGCGGCGGTACCTTTTGTCAACTGTTAAACGCAGGGTTTTCCAGATCGGATGTCAAGGGACCTGACCTGCCTTTTCGAGTAGTTTGTTTTATTAAGATACGGGAAGTTTTATGAACAATTTTTGGCGCAGAGGTGAACATTGTGTGTGGGGCACGGCTGCAGCGCTGACGCTGACGTTGCTGCTGGCCCTGACTTTGATCGTGGTCGTGATTGTTAATGGCCTTGGTGTTTTCTGGCCTTCACGAGTGACGGAAGTCGAACTTGTGGACGGCAACCGTGCGATGGGGGAAGTGATTCGTCGCGAAGCTGTCTATCAGGGTGAGGGAGAGAGATTGCAGTTCAAGGTCGGCAACCGCGACCTCTATGGCCTTGATTTTCGTTGGATCGACGAGAGTCAGATTGCAGCGATCGATTATCCCGACGACGCGGTAGTGCTGGAGCGGGAAGAGTACGGTAACTTCTACGGTCGGTTGCTGTCGGTTGAAGCTCCGGAGCTGACTTTTTCTGCACAGCAGACTCCCTGGCAGCAACTGACGGCCGCACATCACTATGTCGAACAGCAGAGACATGGCGAACTCGGTGCTTTGGCAAAGCAACTTTCCCGGCTCAATGCCAAGACGGCGCGCGTCCGTGCCAAGGTGGACAAACTGCTATACCGCGGTGTGCCTGAAGGCCACGAGGACCTGCAGCAGCTGCACGCTAAACAACAGCGGATCGACAGGGAATTCCAGGATATTGTAGTGCTCCAGGCAGCCCAACTTGAAAAGCTGTCCCAGGTTAAGGCCACCTTTGCAGATGCCGCCGGCACCCAGCGGGTAGTCCCTGTGGCGGATATCGTGCGTTTTTATCGGCCCAACCAGATGTCTCTGGTCAAGAAAACCTCCTTCTACATCAGCAAACTGTATGAACTGATATTCGGCGAGCCTCGGGAATCGAACACCGAGGGTGGACTGTTCCCGGCCATTTTTGGGACGGTGATGCTGATCTTCCTTATGAGTCTGCTGTCTTTTCCGCTGGGGGTGGTGGCAGCCATCTATTTGCGGGAATATGCCAAGGAAGGGCCGGTAGTACGTCTGGTGCGCATAGCGGTCAACAATCTGGCGGGCATCCCTTCCATCGTTTACGGCATCTTTGGTTTGGCCTTTTTCGTCTATGGTATCGGTGGCAGTATCGACCGCTTGTTTTTTCCGGAGCGGCTGCCGACACCGACTTTCGGCACCGGCGGCATTCTGTGGGCCAGTCTGACCCTTGGTCTGCTCACCGTGCCGGTGGTGATCGTCGCCACCGAAGAGGCCCTTGGCGCCATTCCGCAAGGGGTGCGGGAAGGCTCCCTGGCCCTTGGCGCCACCAAATTGCAGACTCTGGTAAGGACTCTGCTGCCCATGGCCTCGCCGGGCATCATGACAGGCTTGATTCTGGCCATGGCCCGTGCCGCCGGCGAAGTGGCCCCGCTGATGATAACCGGCGTGGTCAAGCTGGCACCGGCCCTGCCAATCGACGGCAATTTCCCTTTTGTGCATCTCGATCGTAAGTTCATGCATCTCGGCTTTCATATTCACGATATCGGCTTCCAGTCGCCTAATGTCGAAGCGGCCAAACCGATGGTTTTCGTTACTACCCTGCTGCTGGTGTTGATCGTGCTGATCATGAGCAGCGTTGCGATATATTTGCGCAACAAGATGAAAAAGCGATACAGTTACCGTACTTTCTGAGTAAAGGTCTGAACGATGAGCGAATCCCTCTATATTTCTGTAGACAACCCTGTTGTCAAGGTGAGTAATCTGAACTTTTTTTACGGCGCATCGCAGGCGCTGTTCGATGTCAGTCTCGATTTTCCACGGGAAAAAGTGACCGCTTTGATCGGTCCTTCCGGCTGCGGCAAGTCGACGCTGTTACGTTGTTTCAACCGAATGAACGACCTGGTCGATGGCTCGCGGGTCGAGGGCAGTATTCTGCTCGATGACACCGAGGTCAACGATCCGGCCATGGATATCATCGAATTGCGGCGTCGGGTCGGCATGGTTTTCCAGAAATCCAATCCTTTTCCCAAGTCGATTTATGAAAACGTCGTCTACGGATTGCGTATCGCCGGGGAAAAAAACAAGGCGGTTCTCGATGAGGCGGTAGAGCGCAGCCTGAAAGGAGCGGCTCTGTGGGATGAGGTCAAGGATCGTTTGCACGAGTCGGCTCTTGGGTTGTCCGGCGGCCAGATGCAGCGCCTCTGTATCGCCCGGGCAATTGCCGTCAATCCCGAGGTGGTGCTGATGGACGAGCCCTGTTCGGCCCTCGACCCCAAATCGACCATTCGTGTTGAAGAACTGATAGGCGAGCTGCGCTCCAAATACACCATTATAATCGTCACGCATAACATGCAGCAGGCCGCGCGGGTGTCTGACTATACAGCGTTTTTGTACGAGGGGGCGTTGATCGAATACGGTCTGACCAGGGACCTGTTCGTCAAGCCCAAGAGCAAGCAGACTGAAGACTATATCACCGGACGATTCGGTTAGGGGGACAGAGATGACAAGTCATATTGCGCGGGAAACGGAAAAACTGAAAAGGCGGCTGCTGACCTTGAGCGCCGATGTCGAGGAAACCTACCTGCTGGCGGTACGGGCCCTGGAAGAAAGGGATGAGGAGTTGGCGAAACAAGTCGCCGGCTCGGACGATCGCATCGACCGCCAGGAGGTCGATATCGAAGAGGAGTGCCTCAAAGTGCTGGCCCTGCACCAGCCGGTGGCCAACGATCTGCGCTTTATCGTCTCGGTGATGAAGATCAATAACGACCTGGAGCGTATCGGCGACATGGCGGTGAATATTGCCGAGCGGGCCCTCGACCTGATGGCTGCGGAGCCGATGGAGATACCTTTTGAGTTTGCCGAGATGTCGCAGAAGGTCTATGCGATGGTCAAAAAGAGCCTCGACTCGTTGGTCAAACTGGATCTGCAGGAGGCGCACGAGGTGATCGCCCTGGACGACGAAGTCGATGCCCTCCATCACAAAAGCTACGCCATGGTCATTGAGCGTATTCGCCAGCAGCCCGACAACATTGAGGCGCTGATCTCCTACCTGGTGGTGTCCCGCTACCTTGAACGTATCGCTGACCTGGCCACCAATATCGCCGAGGACGTCCACTATCTAATCGAAGGCGACATCGTCCGGCATATCATGTGATTTTTGTTCTCGACGCTATGCAAAAAGCCCCGCCAAACGGCGGGGCTTTTTGCATTTGGGGCCAAGGGGTTTGGGTCAGTTCGGTTCGCAGATCGAGGTAGCGTCTCTGGGGCTGTAATGGCGACGCAGCCACTGGCTGAGGCCGTCCAGGCCAGGAAAGAGGACCCGCTCGGTGATGTTGGCCTGGTCGAGTTTGTCGCGGATTTCCCATTTCAGTTCGGCGGGAATAACGATTTTTCGCCACATGGAGGGATGGTCGGTCAGACAATCGCAAAGGGATTTTCCCGGGTCAGACATGACCGAGAAGAAGGCAAATTGATTGACGATGCGTTGCTCCATGGAGGGCGGCTCGAAAAAGATCACCGAGTGGTCCCGCGCCAATGCGGCCAGTTCCTCCTGACTGCGAATGGTTTCAGCCAGCATCTCGACGGTAAATACGTTGGCCCCTTCGGTATCTAGACGTTGCTGCAGCAGCGTGGGCAGAAGTTGATGGACCTTGACGTAATTGACCGCCCAGATGACCCCGTCGATATGGAATTTGCAGATATTGGCGGTGGCGAAGTGCATGGCGATGAAGGGCGAATAGGTCCAGTCGAGCAGCCGGGTCGGAAGGCCATAGTGCTGGGCCACCGCCATCCAGTGCCAGAAGGAGTCGGCTTCGACGGCGCTATGATGGGCGTATTTCTTGAAGTTGCGCATCAGGTGCCGCTCAAGGGGGGCATAATCGCCGCCGAGTCGCATGAGGGTGGTCTGAAGGGTGTAGCTGGCATCGGACAGGCCGCGGAAGGCGAAGCGCGAGCGGAATCGGCCCAGGTCCTGGTTCCAGGATTCGGCGAACAGTTCCTGCTGCAGTTGATCCCAGCTGTTGACGCGGATTTCGTTCATGGCTGTCCGGATGATTTCTGGATAGTAGATCGCACTGTATTGCAGGTTGTCGAAAAGTCCCTCTCTGGCCTTTTTCAACTCCGCAAGCCGAAAACCAGGTTTTTTTGCGTACAAAAGTCAAGGCTTACAAAACCGTCCTTGATTTTGGTCGCTCGTCCTGGCTCCACAGGCTGTTTTTTTACTACCTGTTAGACGACGCCCAGAATGACGCTCGATTCCTGAAAGACCGCCCAGGCTTCATCTCCCTCGGTCAGTGCCAGGGAACCCTGGCCCTTGGTGATGGTAGCGCTGATCGTGGTGCCGCCCGGCAGTTCCAAGGAAATCTCGCTGTTGACCTGCCCTTCGGTAACACGGCAAATGCGGCCTTTGAGGATGTTGCAGGAACTGAGGCGTGCCTCGCCAAGCTCCTTGACGATTATCACCGCCGGTGCTTTGACCATGGCAAACACCTCTCGGCCCGGCGCCAGTTGCAACGTTTCGATGCTTTCGTTGGTCACCTGCGCACTAAGGGTATCATTGCCCTTGAGTTTGAGTTCCACGAGGGTGTTGATTGTCCCTTGCGAAAGACTGACGACTTCTCCGGTCCACAGGTTGCGAGCACTGACCTTCATGTTGACCTTCCTCAGAAACTGATAGAATTTTTCCCCTTCGTCGAGATGTTCGCTCAGGGCGGCGAGAAAACGCTCGTGTTCCGCCTGGATGGCCCGATAGCGTCGTACGACCTCCTTTCCTTCATCGGTCAGGCAGGTGCCGCCGCCGCCCCGTCCGCCAGCCATGCGCATGACCAGCGGTTTCTCGGCCAGATTGTTAAGGGCGTCGACCTGCTCCCAGGCCGTTTTGTAGCTGATGCCCTGGGCCTTGCCCGCCTTGGTGATGGAACCGAGTTGGTCGATCTTTTCCAATAGTTCGATGCGGCTGAGACCGAGAAAGTCCTGTTCCGCCATGGTGAAGCTCAGCGAACCAGAGACTCCGAGATCTGCTGATTTTTTTTCGGACACGCCAATCCTCCTTTGGGCAGGAATTTACCTTTTCAAGGTAATAATTTTACCAGGGAAAAGCAAATAAAAAGGCCACTCTTAGTGGACGCGGGGTTTCTTAGAGGAGTCCGGCGGGGGAAGGGGCACTTTCTTTCGACTGCGTTGACTGTCGAGCGATAAGACTATCGATTCCGGTAGGGGTGAGAGGTTCGCTGAAATAGTAGCCCTGGCCGATATGGCAGCCCTTATGCAACAGGAAGTCGATCTGGTCGGCCGATTCGACCCCTTCGGCGATCAACTGCAGGTCCATGTTGCGAGCCAGATCGATGATAGTGGTGACAATCGAGGCATGACTGTTGTCGCCTGGGCCCCCCTGCACGAAGGATGGGTCGATCTTGAGCCGGTCGATGGGCAGGTCTTGCAGATAGGACAGGGAGAAGTAACCGGTACCGAAGTCGTCGATACTCAACTGTACTCCGAGGTCTTTCAGTTGCCGCAGAACCTTTTTGGCCGTTGCGGCATTCTGCATGAGAATTCCTTCGGTGATTTCAAGCTCCAGGAATTGGGGGGCAAGGCCGGTTTGAGCAAGGACGTTTCGAATGTCCGCCACCAGGCTGTCGCTCTTGAATTGGCGGCTGGTGAGATTGACCGCCAGGCGCAGAGGCCGGTCGCAGGCTTGTTGCCAGTGCTGCCAGTGACGACAGGCCTCGTTCAGGATCCAGTTGCCAAGCGGTGTGATAAGGCCGGTCTCTTCGGCCAGGTCGATGAAACGATCGGGGGTGAGTAGCCCCTGTTCGGGATGGTTCCAGCGCACCAGAGCTTCGATGCCGACCAGGCGTCTGCTGCGCATGTCGAACTGCGGCTGATAGAGGAGAAAAAACTCCTCCTGATGCAGCGCCTTGCGCAGGCTGGTTTCCATCTCCAGGCGCAGGGTCAGCTTGCGTTCCATCTCGCGGCTGAACAGACGGTAGGTGTTGCCGTTGGCTTCCTTGGCCGCGTACATTGCGGTATCGGCACAGCGCATCAGTTGTTCGGCGTTGGTGCCGTCCTGCGGGTAGATGGCGATGCCGAGGCTGGCCGAGGAAAGGACTTCCCGATCCTCTAGCTGATACGGCTCGGCCAGGGTCTGCAGCAGCTTCTGCGCGATATGGGGCAGGTTCTGCAGGTCGCGGAAGCCGGATAGGATGATCACGAATTCGTCGCCGGCAAAGCGAGCCACGGTATCGTTGTTTCGCATGCAGTGCTGCATCCGTTGCGCGGCCATCTGCAGCAAGGCGTCGCCGGCGGCATGGCCCAACGAGTCGTTGATGTATTTGAAGTGGTCGAGGTCGAGAAAGATGACCCCCATCAGATGTTTAAAGCGCTTGGCCTCCGCCAGATATTGTTCCAGTCGATCCCGCAGTAGCGAACGGTTGGGCAGTCCGGTAAGTTGATCGTAAAAGGCCAGTTGCTCATATTTTTCGGCGGCTGCATGGCGTGCGGCAAGGGAGCGTTCCAGACGGCGATGTTGCAGCCGCTGGCCGGCCAGCAGCCCGGTCAGCAATCCGGCCAGGCCGATCAGGGCCCCCGCACTGACCAGTCCCGGAGAGGGCTGCCGGGAGAGAACCCCGCCTGCCAACAACAGCGCGCCGCAGGCCAGCAGGATGCCCCAGAAGTAAAGGCTGCTGTGCCGCGGAGCGACGGAGGCGGTTTTCGGTTGCGCAGGGATTTTGTTCATGGTGTCTGGGGACGAAGGAAAGAGCGGCCGAGGAGCTGCACTGACTGTGCTCGACAAAAAAATCCCATCTTCGTTTGATGGCCGAAGATGGGATCTGTTAATTAATTCTTCGGCAGCCCGGCCATCCACAGGGGATCCGTAGCTTTGCGTCCCTGAATCGCTTCAGGTTTGCCTTTATCGGAGGGTCAGTGTGCGACAGTTTAGTTCCTTTGGGTTAATGAGGTCAAGAAAATAATCATTTCAGGCCCTTAAGCGTAATTGTTGAAGGATTCTGAAGAGTCTCCAGGTCGCCCGGGAAGCCAATTGCCGAGACGGGGAGGTATTTGCACAATGACGGTGAACATGGCAGAATCCCGACGCAGCAGTTTGTGTTCAGCGACACTACGTTGGAGGAGATAGCGGGTTATGCCTTCTGAAAACGGCGAAACGAACAACTGGAGTGAGATGTTGGCGGATGCCCGTCACATGGCAGAGCTTCTGGCACTGGAAACTCACGAGGGCCATGTGGCTACCGAGGTGATCGGTCAATGTGTCGAATGTTTCCGAATGGCGGTCGATGCCCTGTCAGGTTTCGTCCAGGACGGGTCACCGACGCTGCCTGTCGCGGTTCTGCAGCAGGAGGTTACGCTGTTGTGTGATCAGCTGCGTACCGTGCTGGGCCGTCATCAGTTGCCGGAAACGGTCAACCAGGAACTGCGCTGGCTGAGGGCGGCCAATCGCTCCCTGACTTTGGAGAAGAACCGCTATCACAATATTTTCGCCGCCACCACAAACCTGGTTCTGGTGGCCGACTATCAGGGACGCATCACTCGCACCAATCCTGAGGCCGAAAGATGCTTTACGAGCCGCAAGGCCATCGGCCAGTTGTTCTGGCAGTTACTCGATCTGCAGGGCGCTGCTCTGGAGGAGGTGTTGGCCAACTATCGTTTGGGTGACAGCCACGATGTTCGCCTGTTGGATGGTCGCACCTACGCCCTGCGCATTCTGCCATTCAGCCCGGCTCTCAGCGGCGTGCGGGGTTATATTCTGATTCTCAACGACATCACTCTGCTTGTCGATCAGGCGCAGGAGCTGGAAATGCTGGTGGCTGAAAGAACCCATGCCCTGGCGAATTCCGAGCAGATGCTGCGTCATATCTTCGACTCTGCCGGCAACGGTATCATGCTGATGGATGAATCCTATGTCATCGTCAAGGCTAACCGTCGTGCCGCCAGTATTTATGGTCGAGAAGTCGAAGAACTCCAGGGTCTCGATGTGCGCCGTCTCACCGATCAGGCCGGGCAGGCCGAACTGGCCGCCTGCATGGCCGATATGGACAGCCAGCCCGGAAAAGTCGGCGAAATTCCCGCTCTGCGACCGGATGGCAGTGTGCTGCCGACCAGTGTAACCGCAACCCGGGTTGCGATCGACGAGCGCTGCTACTGGACCCTGATCGTGCGCAATATCTCCCGGCAGAAGGCCCTGGAAGAGCGCCTGGTTCTGGAGAAGACCCAGGTCGAGGAGATGAACGTGACTCTGCGCAATGTTATGAAGAGTATCGATGTTGAACGGCAACAGTACGAGCAGAAGATTTCCCGTAAAATCCGCAGCGATCTTCTGCCGGCCCTGGAAAAAGTGCGTCGTGAAGACGAGGAAGGGGTGCGATCCAGTTACCTGAACCTGGTACGGGAACAGCTTGTCGGTTTGACCAAGGGGTTTGAAACGGAGCTCGATGCCGGTCTGCTGAAACTGAGCCGGACGGAGACAGCCATCTGCCGTTTCATTCAGGCCGGCAGTACCACCAAGGAGATTTGTGATGCCCTGAACCTGGCTTTTGAAACGGTGCAGACCCATCGCAAAAATATTCGTCGCAAGCTTGGTCTCAAGGGTAAGAACGTTAATCTACATGCTTTTCTTTCCAGCCGCTGCCAACCGCTTTCCAATCCTTCCGAATAGTATTTTTACCCCTCTTTCGGGTAGATAAAAATACCCGAAATAACCCCGAAGCCTGACCTGTCGGGTTCGCCGATCGGGTGCTATAGTTCCCACCCAGCGAGGGAAGACTCTCACCCGTAATGTCTTCCCAATGTATCGGGTCTCCGAGCCTGGAAGGCTGACGCCTTATCTTTTCGTTACAGGCTGAAGCCTTTAGCCTACAGGGATGGTCCTCATGGCGACAGGCCAGCGGGTTTCGCTGGAAACGGCGAGGCCTCCCGTGCTTGGAAAGGAGATTTGCTCCCGAACTTTTCCACTGCCAAAGCCTGGGAGGAATTGGTATTCATGAAGAAGATTTTCCGCGTCAACATGACGGATCTGTCCGTCTCCATTGAAGATGTTCCCGAAGCCTGGGCCGGTCTCGGCGGCCGCGCTCTGACCTCGACCGTGGTCGCCTCCGAGGTTCCGCCGACCTGCCACCCCTTGGGCCCCAACAATAAGCTGGTATTTGCTCCCGGCCTGCTGTCAGGCACGCCAGCGGCCAACTCCGGGCGCATGTCTGCAGGGGCCAAGAGCCCGTTGACCGGCACCATCAAGGAAAGCAACTCCGGCGGCACTACTGCCCAGCAGTTCGCCAAAATGGGCATCAAGGCGATGATCATCGAAGGCATGCCCAAGGGTGACAAATGGTATCGTCTGCATGTCACCAAGGACGGAGTGACTTTCGAGGATGCCTCTGAGTTGGTCGGCAAACAGAATTTTGCCGTCATCGATGCCATGAACGAGAAGTACGACAAAAAGATCGGCGTCATGAGCATCGGCATCCCCGGCGAAAAGCGCATGGGCGCCGCCAATATCTCGGTCAAAGACCCCGACCAGAAGATCCGCAGCCACGGCCGCGGCGGCCTCGGCGCGGTCATGGGTTCCAAGAACATCAAATGTATCACTGTCGACAGTGCCGGTGCCGGCAAGGTCGAGATCGTCGATAAGGATAGGTTCCGCGCCGCTGCCAAGGTGTTTGCCAAGGCGATGCTTGACCATCCGGTCAGCGGCGAGGGCCTGCCCATCTACGGTACCAATATTCTGATCAATATCCTCAATGAGGCTGGCGGCCTGCCGACCAAGAACTTCCGCTACGGTACTTGCGAGCACCACGATAATATCAGCGGCGAAACGATGCACGAAACCATTGTCTCCCGCGGCGGCCATCACAAGCACGGCTGTCATGCCGGTTGCATCATTCAGTGTTCCCAGGTCTACGTCGATGAAAACAAGGAGTACATCACCTCGGGTTTTGAATACGAGACCATCTGGGGGTTGGGTGCCAATGCTATGGTGGAGGACCTTGACGACATCGCCCGTTGTGACAACCTTATGGACGATATCGGCATAGATTCCATCGAAGGGGTGGTGCTGCTGTCGACCGCCATGGAAGCCGGAGTTATCCCCTGGGGCGACGGCAAGGAATGCCAGCGGGTGCTGCGCGACGAAATAGGCAAGGCCACGCCGCTCGGCCATATTCTCGGAAACGGCACAGGTTTTATCGGCACCGCTTACGGCCTGACCCGGGTGCCTGTGGTCAAGAACCAGGGCATCCCCGCCTACGATCCCCGCTCGGTCAAGGGTATCGGCATCACCTATGCCACCTCGACCATGGGTGCAGACCACACCGCCGGCTACACCATCGCCACCAACATTCTCAACGTCGGCGGTTTCGTCGATCCGCTGCAGAAGGAAGGCCAGGTTGAACTGTCCCGCAATCTGCAGATCGCCTCAGCGGCTGTGGACAGCACCGGCATGTGTATTTTTGTCGCCTTCCCGGCACTGGATATCCCCGAGTGTCTCCCGGCCCTGATCGACATGATTAACGCCACCTATGGCATCGAGCTGAGCGGCGACGATGTCACCGAACTCGGCAAGTATATCCTCAAGCTCGAGCATCAATTCAATCTCGATGCCGGCTTCAACAATGCCCACGACCGGCTGCCGGAATTTTTCGAGTACGACCCCGTTCCCCCCCACAACGAAGTTTGGGATTTCACCCCGGAAGAGATCGACGAATTCTGGAACTTCTGATTGTCGTTCTTACCCTGCACCAAGGTGGGGGTGCCCTACCGGGAGGGCGCCCTTACCTTACCACCTCCTCGCGCCAGGCTTGCCTGGTTTTTGCCGTCGGACCTTTGAGTCCGGCGGTTTTTTTATGTTCAACGGTCTTTCGCAGTAGTGGAAGAGCAGGCAGCCCTTTGAGATTTAATTCAAAGGGCTGTCTGCTGTTTTAACCTATGGTTGCTGGCCTTGGCGACCGCTTATAGGCGGCGGATCAGAACTGGCCGGCGATTATCTGTCTGGCTTTGTCGTCCTGAGCCTCGGTCATGAAAGGCAGCCCCGTTTCCGCAGCGGTTTCACGGTTGGCTGTCATGAGATCGCTCCGGCTGATCTCCGTCAGGTTGAATTTCCTGGCTCCAGCCATGAATTGCTGCAGACCGCAGGCAAGTTTGTCGGCAAAGCCGTACATTGCCACGGCGCCGAAGGGTATATTTTTCATCTCTGCTGAGCCGACCTTTTTCTTTACCGATTCCCAGCCGGCAAAAATCTCTTCGGGATAGGTTCCCGCCTCTTTGACGGTGGTTGGCAGTTCCTCCCAGGAGCCTTGGAGTTCAGCCTTCTTGTCCGGTTGGAAGACACCCTGTATGTTGCTGCCGAGGAAGCCGGCAATCATCGGCGCCCGGCCCATGCAGACCAGCTTGGCGTACGGGGCTCCCAGGGCCAGGGCTTTGAAGAGGTGGTCCTCGCGGGCAAAGCCCCCGGCCAGCGAGATGTCGGCAACCTGTTGGCCGTTCTGCTCCAGCAGCGAACTATACTCGTAGGTTTTGGCGTGGAGCGTCAGCGAAGGTATCCCCCAGTGCTCCATCATGTTCCAGGGGCTCATGCCGGTCCCGCCGCCGGCGCCGTCTACCGTCAGCAGGTCGAGGCCGGCTTCTGCGGACAGGCGGATGGCAAGCGCCAGGGTCTCCATGCCGTAGGCCCCGGTTTTCAGAGAGATCCGTTTGAAACCGAGTTGGCGCAGGTAGGCTACGCTGTTGAGGAAATCTTCCCTTACCTGTGCGGCGCTGTCCAGGTTGGTGGCTCCCAGGCGGCTGTGCCGGGCAAAAGAGGTTATGGCACGGTTCTTAAACGCTTCCTGGACCACGGGATCGCCGGGGTCGGGGTCGACCACGTAGCCTCGTTCCTTGAGGAACAGCGCGTATTCCACGGTGTTTACCTGGATTTCGCCCCCAATATCCTTGGCCCCCTGGCCCCACTTGAGTTCGATGATAACCCTGTCGCCGTACCTGTCGATGAGGTATTCAGCGACGCCGTTGCGGGTGTCCTCGACATTGAGTTGAACGATAATCGCCCCGTAGCCGTCGTAGTAACGAAAAAATGAGTCGATGCGGCGGTCGAGTTCCGGTGAAGAGGTCACCTTGCCGTTGACTATTTGGGCCTCTTTGTCGACCCCTACCACATTTTCGCCGACCACAATGGGGAAACCGCACAGCGCCGCACCTACGGCAAAGGAATTCCAGTAATCTGCAGCAATGAAGGTCGAGCCCAACGCTCCGGTCATGATCGGTAGGCGGCATCTGGTTTTTGCTTCGGCGCCGAATTCGGTCTCGACGCTGACATTGGGAAAAATGCAGTCGTCAGGGTCGTTGGACAGGCCGGCCGGCAGACCATGGGCGCCATAGGCATAGCCTTGAATGCGCAGAGCATGATAGCCGATGCCGACCGCGGAGACGTTGTCCGAGCCCGACGTGGTACGTCCGAAGCTGCGGGGATAGAGTAGTTTGCGGCCGATCAGGCACGATAGCCAGGTTTCGCACTTGCCCTTGCAGTCTGCGGTACACAAGGTGCAGAGTCCGGATTCACAGGGCTCGCCGCGGTTGACGGTTCCCAGAGCATCATTCGTTTTTGGCCACTGAAGCATGTTGCCTCCTTTCCGTTAGACCCCGTTGGGGCGACGCCATTGCCGGTCTCCTGACTGTCTGAAAGACGGTGCTGCCCCATTTTTCGCAAGGTGCAAATCAATTATTGCCGTGATTAAATAATTTTCAAGGCGAGATCGGTTTTGGTCAGCAGAATGGGCTGACCGGTAACTTTTTACTTGACCATTAATTCATACGTTTGTTTTATTGTGAGAGAGCATTTTTTTTCATGAACCAGGAAAGAGCGAAGGCGAAAATGCAGCAACCTGATACCAAGCAGCGCCTGCTGGATGCGGCGGAAAAACTCTTTGCCCAGCACGGCTATCACTGTACCTCATTGCGCAAGGTGACCGCTGAAGCCGAGGTCAACCTGGCGGCGGTCAGCTATCATTTTGGTTCCAAAGAGGCACTGGTCGAGGCCATTTTCGAGCGTCGACTGCAGCCGTTGAACGAAGAGCGTTTTTCCCGTTTGGAGAAGGTCAGGGGGGCCGCGGCCGCCGAAGGCCGCCGGCCGACGGTGGAGGAGACTCTGCGTGCCTTTGTCGAGCCGACCCTGCATTTTCGCGATAGTGCCCCCGGCGCCCGCTATTTTATGCACCTGATCGGTCGGGCATTGACCGAGCCTGACCCCGCCGTGCGGTCGATCTTTTTTCGCATGGTCGGCCCCCTGTTCGCCCGGCTGTTCGAGATTCTGTGTGAAGCGCAGCCGAACCTGGATTGCAATCAGATTTTCTGGCGGTTGAACTTTGCCATCGGTGCCATCAGCCGTTGCACCTTTCTGCCGGAAAAGCTGCCCGAGGTGCCGACGGGTGTGGAGAGCGAACTGAGCGCCGACAGGCAGATCGATATGCTGATCGGCTTTCTGGTCGCCGGAATGGAGGCCCCATGAGTCTCTGGCCGCGAATAACAGGCGGGATATTTGTCGCTCTGCTGCTGGCCTCCTGCACCCTTCATCAGCCGCAGACGGCGGCACCGCCCGGACCGTTGCCGGAACAGTTTGCCGGCGCAATCGATCACGGTCCGCCGCTGGAGCGCTGGTGGGAGCAATTTGGCGATCCACGCCTTAACGATCTGATGGCCGAAGCCTTTGACCGCAATCTTGACCTCGAGCAGGCCTACGCCCGGCTTGCTCAGTTCGAGGCCCTGGCGCAAACAGTATCCGCTGCGCAGTGGCCGACGGTCGACGTGCAAGGGGCAGCCGGCAGGGTTCGACAACAGGGCTTGTTTGGCGCTAAGACCGACGACAGCTACCAGCTGTCGGCGGCGGCCGGTTTTGAGCTCGATCTGTGGCGCAAGCTCGCCTCGCGCAGTAAGGCCGCGCGCCTCGAAGTCCTTGCTGCTCGTCAGGATCTGGCGGCCCTCTATCTTTCTCTCTCGGCGCAGTTGGCCGATCTCTACTACCTGGCCGTGGAACAGCGCTCGCAGCTGGCGCTGGTCGATGACACCATTGCCTCCTTTTCCGATACCTTGCAACGGGTGGAGGATCGCTATCGCGAAGGACTGGTGCCGGCCCTCGATGTTTATCAGTCGCGCCAGAACCTTGCAGCGGCCGAAGCGGCGCGGCCGTTGGTGGTGGCAAGATTGGCTGCGGCCGAACATGCTATTGCAGTGCTGGTCGGTCGTGTCCCCGACCGTTCTGTCGCCGGCCGGCTGGCAGAGCTGCCGGCGCTGGAGAAGGCCTTCCCGGTGGGCCTGCCGGCCACCCTACTGCAGCGCCGGCCCGACATAGCCGCGTCCCTGTCGCGGATCCAGGCGGCTGACGCCCGGGTCGGCGCCGCGATCGCCGAGCGCTTTCCGGCTTTCAATCTGGTGGCCGAATACGGGGGCGCCAGCAACGATCTCGGCAGCCTGCTCGATTCGCCCAATATCTTCTGGAACCTGCTGGTCAATCTGGCCCAGCCGGTGTTTGACGGCGGCCGTCGCAAAGCCGAAGTCGAGCGCAATCGGTCGCTGTTCCGCGAGAATCTCGGGAATTATCATCAGAAGGTTCTGCAGGCGCTGCAGGAAGTGGAGGATGCCCTGGTGCAGGAGCAAACCAGCAGCAGGCGTATCGGTTTGCTTGAAAAGCGGGTGGTGGCTACTGCCGGATCGTTGCGTCTTTCCACAGAGCGTTATCTGCAGGGGATTTCCGAATACCTGCCGGTGCTGACCGCCCAGGTCGATCACGCCGAAGCGCAAAGCGCCCTGTTGGAGGCTCGTCGGCAGCGTGTAGTCGCCCGCATTTCCCTGGCCCGGGCCCTGGGCGGTAACTGGATGGAATCCGCGATCAGCGCCCGTTTGCAGGGTTCTGGAGCGAAAGGATCAAGACCATGAGCAAAGCCGGATATCTGAAAATCATTCTGCCCATTGTTGTGCTCCTGATAGGAGTGGCCGGCGCGGGCCTGATGATGAAGAGCCGCCGTCCACCGGAGAAGGCCCAGCGTGAGTTCGCCGGGGTGCTGGTGGAAACGGTGGCCGTCAAGCGGGAGCAACACCAGGTCACAGTGGCTGCTACCGGTACCGTGCAGGCCCGGCGCCGGGCCATGCTCGCTCCGCAGGTCAGCGGCCGGGTGACCGCGATTGCCGATGAGTTCATTGCCGGTGGGTTTTTCCGCGAGGGCGAGACGCTTTTTGAGCTGGAAAAGGTCGACTATCGGCTGGCGGTAGAGCAGGCCGAGGCCGACCTGGCCAAGGCCGATCTCGATCTGGCCCTGGAGCGGGGGCGGGCTCGGGTGGCCAAGGACGAGTGGCAACGGTTGCAGGCTGGAAACGGCGCACCTAATCCCCTGGTCGTCTACGAGCCCCAACTGAAAAATGCCGAGGCCAGGGTGGGCGCGGCCCGGGCCACCCTGGCTCAGGCGCGCATCAATCTTGAGCGGACCATGGTCAAAGCGCCTTTCAATTGTTTGCTGCTCGACGAAGATATCGACCTGGGGCAGTATGTTCGCGCCGGCAATACAGTTGCCACCGTGATCGGTACCGATCTGGTGGAAATTGTGGTGCCTCTGCCCTTGGCGGAGTTGTCCTGGCTCGATATCCCGCGGGACGGTAAGGGCGGAGCCGCCGCTACGGTGCAGTTTGCTGCCGGAGATCAGACATTTTCCTGGCCCGGCCGTTTGGTACGGGCTCTCGGTGAGGTCGATCCCCGCGGCCGCATGGCCCGGGTGGTAATAGATGTCGACGATCCCTATTTATTGCAGCAGCAATCAGCCGATGAGCGACCGCCTTTGGCGGTAGGGATGTTTGTCGACGTGCTGCTGCAGGGGCAGCGCATGGAGCAGGTGGCGGTCGTACCGCGACGGGCTTTGCGGGATGGCGACACGGTATGGCTGGCCGATCGGGACGGACGCTTGCGCATTCGCGCGGTCGAGGTGCTGCGCCGGGAGAAAGACAGCGTGTTGATCGGCGATGGCCTGCAGGACGGTGAGCGGCTGATCGTAAGCGCCGTGGCAGGGGCGGCCGACGGCCTCAAAGTGCGCCTGCACGTTGAGGAGGCGGCCCCATGATGCGCGCTATTCGCTGGATGGCCGCTAACCATGTGGCATCCAATCTGCTGATGCTGACCTTTGTGGTTGGCGGCCTGCTGATCGGCCTGGCGGTCAAGCAGGAAGTCTTCCCCGAGGTGGCTCTCGACATGGTCCAGGTAGCGGTTTCCTATCCTGGTGCCGGACCGGAGGAGGTCGAGGACGGCATTCTGCTCAAGATCGAGGAAAATCTGACCGGGGTCGACGGTATCCGCCAGCTCAAGTCCCGGGCTGTGGAAGGCTATGGTACGGTGACTGCCGAACTGATGCTCGGTGCAGACGCCAACGTGGTGCTGCAGGACATCAAGACTGAAGTCGATCGCATCATCACCTTTCCCGAGCAGGCGGAAAAGCCGGTCATCACCAAGCTGCTCAATCGTAGCGAGGTCGTTTCGGTGGTGGTCTACGGTGAATTGCCGGAGCGCAGTCTGCGGGAGCATGCCGAGCTGATTCGCGAGGAACTGCTTACCTTGCCGAACATCACCCAAGTCGACCTGGCCGGGGTGCGACCCTATGAAATCTCGGTGGAGATTCCCGAGGAGAATCTGCGCCGCTATAATCTGACCTTGGAGCAGGTTGCTCAACGCATTCGTCAGGCTTCCCTTGATCTGCCGGGGGGTACCATCAAGACCGCCGGCGGCGAGATTCTGGTTCGCACCAAAGAGCGTCGTTATGTGGGGCAAGAATACGAATCGATCACCGTGGTTACCGCCGCGGACGGCACCGAAGTTGCCCTGAGTGATATCGGCGAGGTGCGCGACAGCTTCCGCGAGACCGATGAATATGCCCGTTTCGATGGCCAGCCGGCGGCAATGGTCAAGGTTTATCGGGTTGGCGACCAGAAGCCGATCGAAATCTCCGATACGGTTAAGGAATATGTCGCAGGAAAAGAGCAGATGCTGCCCGACTCGGTGAAGCTGGCAGTCTGGAACGACACCTCGGAGATCTTCGCCAGCCGCATGAATCTGCTCATCAAGAACGCTGCCCTCGGCCTGGTCCTGGTGCTGTTCGTGCTCGGCCTGTTTCTCGAGGTGCGCCTGGCGATGTGGGTCATGCTCGGCATTCCCATCTCTTTTCTCGGGGCGCTCTTCTTTCTGCCGGCACTGGGTGCCTCCATCAACATGATTTCCCTGTTCGCCTTCATTATGGCGCTGGGGATCCTGGTCGACGACGCCATCGTCGTCGGCGAGAACGTCTTCGAGCACCGCCAGCAGGGCAAGCCCTATCTGCAGGCCGCATCTGCCGGAGCCGTCGAGGTGGCGCCACCGGTCATCTTCGCCATACTGACTTCGGTGGTGGCTTTTTGTCCCCTGCTGTTCATTTCCGGCACCATGGGCAAGTTCATCAAGACCATTCCCCTGGTGGTCATCAGCTTGCTGCTGGTCTCGCTGGTCGAATCGTTGCTTGTGTTGCCGGCTCACTTGGCGATCGGCGGGCCGAGGGCCCGCCCCGGGCGGTTGCTCGGTGCCATCGAGGGGGTACGTCTCGGATTCGGCGGCAGATTGCGCCTGTTTATCGATGGTCCCTACCACCGCCTGCTTGATTGGTGTCTGAGTTTTCGCTACGTCACGGTCGCTACCGCTATCACCGTGCTTTTGCTGTGCTTCGGTCTGGTGGGGGGCGGCTTCATCAAGTTCAGTTTTTTCCCAAAGATCGAGGGGGATCTGATTCTGGTCGACCTGCAGATGGTGCCCGGAACCCCGGTGGCCGAGACCAGCCGGGTGCAGCAGCGCATCCTTGAGCAGGGTCGGGTGGCCATTGCCGAACAGGATGAGAAGCAGGCGGGGGAGAAAAGTATTCTGCGCAATATGTTTTCGCTGGTCGGTAGCAGTATCCAGGGTGGCGGGCCGGAAGGGGCGACCACCAGCAGCGGGGCCAATCTGTCGACCATCGCCGTCTTTCTTACCCCCAGCGAGGAGCGGGATATCAGTGCGTCGCAGGTGGCCAATCGCTGGCGCGAGCTGGTCGGTGAAATCCCAGGTGCCGAATCGCTGACCTTTTCCACCGACCTGATTCCCATGGGGGCCGACATCGACATCCAGCTGGCGCACGACGATTTCGCCGTGTTGGCCGTGGCGGCTGAAAGGCTCGAGGAGGCGTTGGCCGCCTACCCTGGTGTCGGAGATATCGCCAGCAGCTATTCCAAGGGAAAAAAGGAGCTGAAAATGCGCCTCAGCCCGGAGGCTCGCACCCTCGGCATCACCGAAGAAGAACTCGGTCGTCAGCTGCGGGCGGCCTTTTACGGTGCCGAGGCGGTCCGCCTGCAGCGCGGCCGCAATGAGGTCCGGGTCATGGTTCGCTATCCAGAGCGGGATCGCCATCGGCTGTGGAATCTGGAGTCGTTACGGGTGCGCACCGCCAATGGTGGCGAATTGCCGCTGGGAAGAGCTGCCCTGGTCGAGGAAAGCCGCGGCTTCGACAGCATCAATCGTACCGACCGCAAGCGGGTGATCAATGTCAGCGCCAGTGTCGACAGCGAGCTGGCCAATGCCGCGGAAATCCGGGCCGAACTGCAACGGACCCTGCTGCAGGAACTTACTGCCGACTATCCTGGCCTGGTCTTCGATCTGGAAGGGGAGGCCAAGGAACTCAACGACGTCAAAGAGAGCATGAGTCGCGGCTATGCGCTGGCAATGTTCGGCATCTTCGCCTTGCTGGCGGTGCCCTTTCGCAGTTACAGCCAGCCATTGTTGATCATGGTGGCCATTCCCTTCGGCATTGTCGGCGCCGTGCTGGGCCATCTGCTCATGGGCTACGAATTGAGCATCATGAGCGTATTCGGCATCGTCGCCCTGTCCGGGGTGGTGATCAACGATTCGCTGCTGCTCATCGATTATGTCAATGTCCGCCGGCGAGCCGGTGATGGACTTTACGAGGCTTTGCTGCAGGCCGGTCGGCGTCGCTTCCGGCCGATCCTGCTGACCTCTCTGACGACCTTTTTCGGTCTGGCGCCGATGATTCTCGAAACCAGCATGCAGGCCAAGTTTCTTATTCCCATGGCCATTTCACTCGGTTTCGGCATCCTTTTCGCCACCGGTATAACCCTGCTGCTGATCCCGTCCCTTTACATGGTGTTGGAGGATATTCGCCGGTTCCTTGGACTGCGGCCGGGACATGCCAATCACGGGTCCCAAGAGATGACCTAACGGCGCGACAACCCTTGCAAAATAAGCTGAAATGGCATACAACAGCCTCCTGAAGAGGGAGGCACTGTTGGCCATCGTTGAAGATCGTCTTTTTCGCAAAATCCGCAAGCAGGTCGGCAAGGCCATCGGCGATTTCAATCTCATCGAGGAGGGAGATCGCATCGCGGTGGCGGTGTCCGGTGGTAAGGACAGTTACACCCTGCTGCACGTACTCGACAGCCTGCGGCGTCGGGCTCCGGTGCGCTACGAGCTGATTGCGGTCAATGTCCACCCCGGCTTTCCCGGGTACCGTACGGAACCGCTGGCTCGGCATCTGGAAGAGTACGGTTTCGCTAACCGGATGGAGCAGACCGACTGCTATCAGATCATCGAAACCAAGCGTCGGCCCGGATCCTCCTACTGCTCTTTCTGCGCCCGGCTGCGACGAGGCGTGCTCTACTCTGTGATGGATGAGCTGGGCTGCAACAAGCTTGCTCTCGGCCATCACGCGGACGACTTTATCGAGACCCTGCTTCTCAACCAGTTCTTCGTCGGAACACTTAAGGCCATGAGTCCCAAACTGCAGGCCGACAACGGTCGGCATACGGTGATTCGGCCGCTGGTCTATGTCGAAGAACGGGACATTGTCGAATTCAGCTACAGCAACGATTTTCCGCCCATCGCCTGCGCCTGTCCGGCCGGAAGCGAGGGGGACCGCAACCGGCGGCGCATGAAGCGGCTGATAAAGGATTTGAGCGGCGAGATTCCCCATCTGCGTGGCAGTCTGCTCGGTGCCCTGGGCAATATTCAGCCCCGGCACTTGCTTGACAAGCGCTTTAACCCATTTTGATGGCATCGCAAAAAGTCCACCCTGCTGCGTTGCGGCGTTTTTTCAGGATCTCGACATACCGAATTTATGCCTTTGCCTTTGAAAAACCACCACGCATTGTAGATCGATATATTGACTAGCCCTCTTATGCCTTTTTGCAAAAGCATGAATTTTAAGCGGCGTAAATGGTCTCTAGCTGCTAAGCTCAAAAGACAGACCCTGCCGAGGAACCTTTATGGCCAATTCCCCGACCATCGATCTCGATCTTGATTTGGCGAGCAAGGTGCAGCGCCTGCTCTTTCCCAAAAGCTCGCCGCTGTGCGATTGGTGCTGCATGGGGGTGAAGAATCGCATGGCCCTTGGCCTGGGTGGCGACTTTTTCGAATTCATTCCCCTAGACGACGGTTGCCAGGTGGTCTTCCTCGGCGACGTCACCGGCCACGGCCTGCAGGCCTCGGTGGTCATGTCGTTGCTCTACGGCTACCTGCATCGCGCTTCGATCAGCGGTTGCCTGCCGGAGGAGACGGTGGCCGACGCCAACGCCTTTCTGCAGTTTTTCGCCAAACGCTCGCGCAAGTTCGATCACTATTTCTCTGCCACCCTGTTTTACAGTATTCTCGATCCGGCCACCCTGATGATGCGCTATGTCAACGCCGGCCAGGTCGCTCCCCTGGTCAAGCGCGGTCAGGAGATCTTTTCCCTGCAGTCGACCGCCTCGCCCCTCGGCTATTTCAGCGAGCCGGAGCTCGAGGTGGCGACCTTCCAGTTCGAAGCGGGAGACCGCCTCTTGCTGCACACCGACGGTCTCAGCGAAAGCTACAATAGCGCCGGGCAGTTTTTCGGCATCGAGCGGATCGAACAACTGCTGCTCGATCACCCCGATTCGCATCTGGAGTTTCTTGACCGGCTGTTTGCCGCCTTGCACGAATTCGGCGCCTCCGATCCCCCCGATGACGACTGCACCGCCATCGTCATCGATCTGCACGGCCAGCAGGCTTTTGCAAAGTAAAGACGCTTGTCTTTGCCTGGGCACTGTGTTAAGCAGGGGACTTTCCGTATACTG